>SAMEA3443758__coassemble_2470_pt1 | contig 28832 bp, 17 predicted proteins | sample SAMEA3443758__metabat2_high_PE_015 | metagenome-assembled genome bin SAMEA3443758 (sample SAMEA3443758) | Felis catus | biome: Faeces | place: United Kingdom | collected 2012
ATAATTATTCTTATTTTATTATAAGGAACAACATGAAATAATTCTTTGCCAATAATTTTGTTCACTTTCTTAGAACTTACATTTCTTCAAGTCTTTGATAATCGTTCCAGAGAAAATATCACTATATCCCTGAGTAGTTTTTACACTTTGATGCCCCAATAGCTTTTGGACTGTAGTTATTTGAGCCCCATTGTAAATTAAAAGAGTAGCATTAGTATGTCGGGCCGTATGAAATGAAAAGTGTTTTTCTATTTTAGCCAACATACCGATTTTCTTTAAATCCTTATTTACGGAGGAATTCGATTTTAGGTGAAAAAAATCATTTACATTCTGATGATATTCCTGCAATAACCGGAGAGCTTTTCCTTGAAAAAGAAGATATAATGGTATGCTGACTTCCGTATTAGTCTTTACAGTTCTAAATATAAGCCATTTTTCTCCTTTTATCGCAACAATGTTTTTTTCATTAAGAAGTACAAAGTCTGAATACCGGACTCCTGTGTAACAACAAAATAAAAAAGCCTTTAAACTGTGCATTAGCGATTTTGAACACAATGAAAGTTCCAGTTTCTCCAATTTTCTGATTTCTTCAGGAAGCAGAAAACTATGTTTGCTCTGAGTCGTTTTTATCTGGTATTTTCTGAACGGATAATTTTCCGGCTGAATGTATCCTCTTTTAATAGCCTCGTTAACAAAAGTCCTTAATTGCCTCATGTGCTTGGCAATTGTATTTGTCTCGTACATTTTTTGTCGCATGAAATCTTCAAATTCAATAGAAGAGCGAAAGTTATTAAGCAAATCCAGTGTCGTTAAAAGGTTCTTTTTAGTAGCATCCTTGCGCAATGAATGTTCTACCCAGTTTCTACCAAAGGACAAAAATGTCATTCTTTCAGTATCATTTTGACGGCTTATAGCTTTAAAAGCAGACAAGTTAATATGAACACCACGTTTCCAGGATTTTAATTCCTCCCATTGCAATTGCAAAATAAATTCTTCCAGCATTCTATTCAGTTCCTCAGAGTGTGGATGTTGAATGATTCTGCTATGACGATTGTCCCATTGTTGCGGATTGACATATATTCCTGTCGAAATGTAAACCTTTTTGCGATTTCTATAAGCTTCTACCTGAATAAGGGCATTACCTGATTTGTTTAACTTCTTTTTACGATTGTAGACCAATCTGAAATAAATCTTGTTCATACTATATTGTTTTTAAGAAAATATGCAGATAATATGCAGCAAGAAGAAGTTTATTACCTATATAGTACCTATTTTAACCAAATTAAAAGTAACAAGTATCTGGCGAAAAAGGATTCATATTTTGGCATTACAACAAAGACTATGCATAAGAAATGCACATCATTTACTTTATAAAAACATACTTTTGCATGAAAGTGGCAGGTATAAGTGTTAAAAAGCAAGCTTTTGGGGGAATTTTATTGAAAATGGTATAAATATTTAAAAAGATATTACTACTTTTGCGTCCTGTTAGAGTGAATGAATTTTTATTAATGTAAAGTTAAACTTTAAGAGAGATTTTTATGAAAAGAAAATTGATGCTGTTAATGACCTGCCTGATGATAGGTATTGGTCTGGTAAACGCTCAAATCTCAAAGGTAACAGGTAATGTTACCTCTGAAGAGGATGGTTTACCTGTAGTGGGCGCATCAGTATTGGTAAAAGGTACTACAGTAGGTACTGTTACCGACATTGATGGTAATTTTACGTTGACTAACGTGCCAAGTTCCGCCGGAACTTTGGTCATTTCTTTCATCGGAATGCAGTCGCAGGAAGTGAAGATTAAGTCAAATGTAAATGTAGTACTGAAGTCTGATGCTGAACAACTTGATGAAGTAATGGTTGTTGCGTATGGTACGGCTAAAAAGTCATCATTTACAGGAGCAGCCGCTTCTGTGGATGGCGCGAAAGCTTTAAAGGATATTCCTGTCACATCTTTTGAGCAGGCTCTTGCTGGTACAACTCCTGGCTTGACAATAAACAGTAACAGTGGACAACCTGGCGCTGCATTAGAAATTCGCGTAAGAGGTACAGGTTCAATGAATGCAACTAATGAACCTTTATATGTAGTAGATGGTGTTCCTGTTGTTTCCGGAGACGTAGCTATTTCAGCTGTTTCAGGAGACAGCAAATCATTTAACATCATGTCCTCTATTAACCCCAGTGACATTGAAAATATTACAGTGTTAAAAGATGCAGCAGCAGCCTCGTTGTATGGATCGAGAGCAGCCAATGGTGTAATCCTAATTACGACAAAAAAAGGAAAAGCAGGAAAGACTCGTATTAACTTTAAAGCAAACTGGGGTTTCTCTGATTGGGCTATGAAAAATCGTGAAAATGTAAATGGTACTCAACGCCGAGAATTAACCTATGAAGGAGCTTATAACGAAGCTGTACTCTATGGTATCCCTGATGCAGACGGCAATTATACTCCAGCCACAGAAGAACAGGCAAAGGCTTACGCTCAGGCTGCAGCCGATACTTATGCACCTGACTATAATGAAAACTGGGAATCTGCTTTATTTCGCAAACATGGTTCCTCACAAAACTACGAATTCTCTGCTCAAGGAGGTGATGAACGAAATTCATTCTTTGCTTCTTTAGCATACAAAAAAGACCAAGGTAAAGCCAACAACTCTAAAATGGATGGATTTATCGGACGTATTAATGCAACTCACCGTTCTGCAGATAATAAATGGCAAATGGGAGCAAATATTTCACTAGCAAAACAGAAGTCTTCTGTTGTTAGTGAAGGAACAGCTTATGCCAATCCTTTCTTCTTGCTTAACCATGTGATTACCCCTAACATACGAATTTATGATGAAGAAGGGAACTATGATATGTCAAACCCAATTATTCAGGCTTATTTCCCTAGTTCACACCCAATAGAAGATTTGCAAAAGGATAAAAATGAATCAAATGTATTTAGAAGTTTAAATAATTTATGGGCTTCTTATGAGATTCTTGACGGATTAACCCTTAAAGAAAATGTAAGTTATGACTATGTATCTAATAGATCACTGACTTATTGGCCTTTAGATTCAAATAATGGTAGCCAAATGGGAGGTATGGGTGCCAATTATATTTTGAATCAAAACAATATTTACTCTTCTACCACATTAAACTATATAAAGACTTTTAATCAGAAGCACAATTTGGATGTATTAGTTGGATGGGATGTGGATGACCGTCGTATTGAGTATGTATTAGCCACACAAGGTGGATATCCACACAATAAACTACCAGAATCTGTCAATGCCGCAACTCCAATGGAAGGAGCTGCTTATTATAAGCAAGACCATTTGCTGTCACTTTTGTCTCGCGTAAATTATGATTATGACAACAAATACTATATATCAGGAAATTTCCGTCGTGATGGAAGTTCACGTTTAGGAGCCAACAACCGTTGGGCTAATTTCTGGTCAGTTTCTGCAGCATGGAGAATGACACAGGAAGAGTTCTTGCATGATTTAACATGGCTAAACGATTTGAAAATAAGAGCATCTTATGGTATTAATGGTACTCTTCCCAATTCATATTATAGTCATTTAAGTCTATATGGATATGGATATAACTATCAAGACAAACCAGGCTCTGCTCCTACTTCCGTTCCCAACCCTGACCTGTCATGGGAAAAGAATAAGAATCTCAACATTGGATTCGACGCCCGTCTTTTTGACCGCTTAAACATTACATTCGATTATTATACACGTCGTACAAGCGATTTGTTACAAGATGTTCCTACATCAATGGCTGTGGGTTTCCAAACAATGTTGAAGAATGTTGGTGAAATGAAAAATCAAGGTGTAGAAGTAGACATCAACGTGGACGTATTCAAGCATTCACAAGTAAGATGGAATACAGGTTTAGCATTATCACACAATAGCAATAAAGTAACCAAGCTTTATGGAGGAAAAGATATCATTGATGGTACCAGTATTATTCGTGAAGGAGAATCATACTATTCATGGTGGAGCCGTGAATGGGCTGGTGTAGACCCACAAACCGGTGAGGAACAATGGGTATTAAATACAGTCAACGAAGATGGTAGCATAAACAGAGAGTTGACAAAAGACCCAACTCAAGCTCAACGTGTAATTATCGGCAAACCAGACCCAAAACTAACTGGTGGATGGAGAAACTCTGTTTCATGGAAAGGATTAGAATTGAGTATGCTTTTCAATTTCTCTTTAGGTGGAAAAGTATTCGACACTTGGAGAACAAGTCTTACAGATACAGATGGATATCAGGTATGGTATAATATGTCAACCGAACAGTTAGACAGATGGCAAAAACCTGGTGACGTTACAGATGTTCCTCGCCGAATCAATAATTACAAATGGGGAAATTATGGGAGCTCACGTTTTATGAAAGATTTGAACTATTTACGTTTGAAATCATTAAGTCTTTCTTATTCACTTCCACAAAAATGGATTAATAAAGCACAACTAAACAATGTACGCGTCTTTATCTCAGGTAGCAATTTGCTAACTTGGACCTCATATAAATATGCTGACCCAGAAATGCCAGTAAATGGAATCCCAACAATGGGACTTCCCAATCTAAAGACCGTTACATTTGGTATTGAATTAGGAATTTAACAAAAGAAACAATGAAAACAACTATAAATACTATATTTGCAGCTATGCTAACAGGAGCTACATTGTTGTCTTCGTGTGATGATTATTTGACAACACTGCCTAGCGATTCGTTAGTTAGCGAAGGAGCAATTACGACTGAGGAAGATACAAAAACTGCAGTAAATGGCCTTTATCAAGGACTTATCAGTGTAACAGATCCCACAAGTAACGTATCTTATAATTATTATGGAACTGATTTTATCACTCGCCCAGAGGTTGGAGGTGATGATATACAAACCCGCATGGTTGGAGATCGCACCGAGAATTTCTATCGTTTTACCGATAGGCAAAATAATGCCAAAGAATCACTTTGGTATGTTCCCTATGTATTGATAAACCGTGCAAATGTTCTTTTAGAAGCCATTGAAGAAGGTAATATCCCAATGACTGATGTCACAAAAAATTCACAAGGCGAAGCATTAGCTATAAGAGCCTTAGCACATTTCAACCTTCTGATTACCTATGGAACACCTTATCAAAAAGATAATGGAGCATCTTTAGGAGTTCCTGTTGTTACATCAGTACTTGATGCTACAGCTTTACCAGAACGCCTTACCGTTGCGCAAGGATATGAAGCGGTTCTAACAGATTTAACAAATGCTTTAAATCTGATAAGTGAAAATAAGACATACGGTCATATCAATCGTTGGGGAGTAAAAGCCCTAATGGCCCGTGTTAATCTATACAAAGGAAATTATGATGAGGCTTATAATTATGCCAAAGATGTCGTTGAACATAGTGGATACACTTTGGTTCCTAATTCTGAATATATTGAAATGTGGGGAAAACGTGAAAATAGCGAGTCAATCTTTGATTTAGACTTATCCTCTACAATGTATAGTGGATCTAGAGAACTTATTGGAGCCGTTGTTGCACCAAGTTCATATGGAGCAATGGTAGCTACTACAGATTTTTTAAACTTATTAAATGAAGATCCTTCAGACGTACGATTGGGACTACTAATTAATGATAAAGAAGGTAAAAAACGGGTTATAAATAAATACCCGGGGCTTGATGGTAACGTAATTGTCAACAACATCCGGGTTATCCGCTTGTCTGACATTTATTTGATTGGAGCAGAAGCTGCATTAAGAAAAAATACTCCCGACCAAAAACTAGCCGATGAATACCTATATCAAATACGACATCGTGCGAACCCTAACAACACTAAAATTACAGCAACTATTGACTTAATCAAGAAAGAACGCAGAAAAGAACTAGTGATGGAAGGTCATAGACTATATGACATTTTACGTGTTGGAGATACTGTTGAGAGAAAAGGAGGTACTCATTTCTTGAATGGAGAAGATTTAATAACCGTTAATTGGAATGATTATAGAACTATTATGCCTATCCCTCAGGCGGAAATTGATGCTAATCCTCAGATTAAACAGAATCCCTCATATTAATAGATTGAGAAGTTTTTCTTGAATTTATAATATATAGAAGCAAAAAGCATTGTCTTCTTATTTATAAATTCCGAGAATTATTATAGGAAACTTACCCAAGTTGCGTAGCGTATTCTTGGGTAAGTTTTTTTCTTAGTATGCTCTCTATTTTATTATAAGACATTTTCTTTAAACTACTTAATATATAAGTGGATCAATATATATAGTTGTAAAATAAGAAATTTCATACTCTTAAAACAATATAAGGCAGGAAAACATATTTTATTGACAAATGAAAACGCGTTTACTGAATAATGTATGGAATTTTATTTGTCTTGTATGACTCAATAAATTCGTTTTGAGCTAATATATTCATCTAATTATATAAAAATGACTTATTCAGAGTATAATCTTGGTAGAAAATCCGTATAGAATATCAGTTTACAAGCTATCTTGATTTACAAATCTTATTTAATTGAATAATTTCTATTTATTTATAAATCAACAATTTATAATACTTTATAGTTCCGCCGGAACTTTGGTCATTTCTTTCATCGGAATGCAATCGCAGGAAGTGAAGATTAAGCCGAACGTCAATGTGGTACTGAAGTCTGATGCTGAGGCACTTGATGAAGTTGTGGTTGTCGGATATGGTAGTGCTAAAAAGGTAGGGACTGTAGTTGGTTCTATTGCAAATGTTACCTCTGAGAAGATAGCTTCAAGACCAGTGGTAAACGTGATGGATGCGTTGCAAGGTCAGGTTGCAGGTCTTCAAGTGTTTACAAGTTCTGGTGACCCGGGAGATAAAAGCATGGCTGCATCTTCTTATTTGCGTGGTATAGGCTCTCTAACAGCAGGGAATGCACCTCTATATGTTTTGGATGGTTCTCCTGTAAGTTCTGAAATTATGAGCATGATGAACCCTAATGACTTTGCGAGCGTAACCGTGTTGAAAGATGCTTCTGCAACTTCTATTTATGGATCACGTGCTGCCAATGGTGTTATTTACATAACCACCAAAAGAGGTAAAATGAATGAAAAGGCTGTAGTTACAGTCTCAGGTAATTATGGAGTATCTATGTTAGCAAAAGATGTTGCCACTCCAATGAGCTCAAGCCAATTATTAGGTTATCAGTTAAAACATGGAATTATTACTCAAGAAACCTATGATAAATATATGGCTTCTGGAGTTAATACAAACTGGCAAGATTACTTCTTTAAAAATGCTCCAACTTATCAGGGAAATCTTTCTGTTCAAGGAGGTGGTGATAAGTCTCTTTACTATTTATCTGCTTCGTATATGAACCAAGAAGGTATTGTATATGGTTCGGGTTATGAAAGATATACTTTGCGAGCTAACTTAGAAACAAAAGTTAATGATTGGTTGCGTATTGGAGCTAATATAGCTGGAGCTTATGATATGACAGAGACCTCTCTATACACTTATCAAGGATCGAATTATACTGCAGGTGGTATTTTGGGGACACTGCTAAATCAACCTTATTTTAATCCTTATGATGAAAACGGTAACCGCTTGGAAAAAATTCCGGGTTTAAACAGCTATGATCCCAATTATCTTACTGATAAGAATCCCAATAAAGGAAATCAGGCTCAATTTAATGGAAACGCTTTTATTCAACTTACTCCAATAAAAGGGTTGACTTTACGTTCTCAATTAGGCATTGAAGCTTATGATTATCGTAAAACTTCAAAAACACTTTCTTCTCATCCTAGTGTAGACGGAATTGGTACTACTACTGAACTTTTCCAGAGAAATTCTCAGTTCACAATTACTAATACAGCTGAATATAAATTTGATGTTAATTACGATCATCATATAACCTTATTGGCTGGACAAGAAGGTATTAAAAGTAATTTCAGTGGTTTTGTCAGCAAGACGACAGGACAAAATGATGACCGCTTGTCTGGAATCTGGAGTGGAACCAGCGCACTTTTGGTGAATTTAGATGATTATAGTGGAAGCATGAACCCTTATTCTTATGCATATTTATCATTCTTCGGACGTGCAGAATATGCATACAAAGAAAAATACTATGCTGATTTTTCTGTACGTAATGATGCTTCATCTCGTTTCGGCGCAGACAATCGTGCAGCTACTTTCTTCTCTGGCGGATTAATGTGGAATATCAAAGAAGAAGACTTTTTGAAAGATGTGGATTTCTTGACATCTTTAAAATTAAAAGGAAGCGTAGGATCTACAGGAAACTCTGAAATTGGTAATTATGATCATTTAGGACTTGTAGGAACTCGTAATTATAATACACAGGGAGGATGGTATATTTCTGCTCCTGGAAATGAACAGTTAGGCTGGGAAACACAGATTTTGACTAACATAGGAATTGAAGCATCATTCTACGACCGTATCCGTACGGAAATCACATGGTATAACCGCAAGACAAAAGATATGCTGATGGAAGTACCGGTACCTTATACCAGTGGGTTCTCCACAATTATGCAGAATATCGGTTCCATGAAAAATACAGGTGTGGAATTGTCTTTGGGAGTAGATATTATTAAAACAAAGGACATGTTATTGCAATTCAACATGAACTATGCTTATAATAAGAATGAAATCACTGAATTGTTCTATGGTTATGAAGAATGGCCAATGCCTAGTTATTCTTTAACTTACAAAGTTGGAGAACCTCTTCAGTTCTATATGCCTGTCTTTGCAGGAGTGGACCCAGCAGATGGTAAGCAAATGTGGTATGTACCAGGAACAGACGGTGAGACAACAAAAGATGTGGATTTGGCTAATTCTGGAGCATTGAATCAAGCCACAGGTGTAACGCAATATGCACCCCATACAGGTGGATTTAACTTAAACTTTTCTTGGAAAGGTCTCTCCATTGGCGCTGACTTCGCGTGGGTTTTAGGTAAGCATATGGTGAACAATGACCGATATTTCTCTGAGAACCCAGCAAATTTCGCAGGAAAGAACCAATCTACAGAAGTGCTTAATGAATGGGAAAATCCTGGAGATGTTACTAACATGCCTAAGTTTGGAGAAATTATGATATTTGATACTCACTTGCTGGAAAACGCTTCTTTCTTGCGTTTAAAGAATTTGGCAGTAGGATATCAATTCCCTAAAAACTGGCTGGAAAAAACGAAAATTATTAAAAACTTTAAGATAACAGCTGCTGCACGTAACTTGTTTACTATCACAAAATATAAAGGTGCAGATCCTGAAATTGATTCAAATTTAACGTTTGGGGCATTCCCGAATACCAAACAATTTACAATTGGAGCTGAAATCACATTCTAATTCAAAACGACATATATTATGAATAAAATAGTCTTAGGAACTTTATTTTCTGCAATGGCAGTTCTGACGGCATGTGATTTGGACAAATATCCAGAAACAAACATTTCGACAGAAACAGCTTGGCAAACTATAGATGATGCAACCCGTTTTGAAACCGGTTTGTATTCATTTCTGCAAACTATAAACGGAGGTCTTTATATCTATGCAGCCGATTATCAGTCTGACCTATTTAACGCTACATATTCTTTTTCAAATAGAGGTGGTGACTTGCATCGATGGGACTTCACAAGTTCACAATATGATATAGAAGACATTTATAAGAATAACTATTTCTGTATTACTAATTGTAACAACATAATTAATAATATAGACAATATAGCTCTTGAAAGTGAAGATGAGCAGCAAAAGGCTAAAAATATAAAGGGTGCAACTTACTTAATACGTGCACTCTGTTACCATACTCTTGCTGTCCGTTTTGCTAAAGATTATGAGCCTGAAACAGCTTCTTCAGATTTAGGTTTGCCGTTGGTTCTTGATGTAGACCCGAATGCTAAGCCAAGTCGTTCTTCATTAGCTGATACCTACAAGCAAATCAAATCAGATATTACTGAAGCAAGAAAATTAATGACAACAGAAGGTGCTTCAAATTCAATTTACTTAACTACTGATGTAATTGATGCACTGGAAGCACGTGTAGATTTGTATATGCACAACTATGCAGAGGCTGTAACTATATCAGAATCTTTGATTAATAAATATCCATTGTCTACGACAAAAGATAATTTATCAAAAGTATTCCTGAATGATGAAGGAAGTGAAATTATATATAAAGTGTTCTTATCTATAGACGAAAGAACCAATGAGCTTCCTTATTATTTATATTGGAATACGTCTATCAATAGTTATAGTCCTGATTTTGTACCTTCACAATGGGTTATCGATTTATACGAAGACAATGACATAAGAAAGGATACATATTTCTTGCGTACAAAAGTAGTTTGCGGAGATAAATCTGCTGATAATATCTATATGCTGAATAAATATCCTGGAAACCCAGATTTAAAAACAACGACTTATGAATATTATAATATGCCTAAGTTGTTTAGAAGTGCAGAATTTTACTTAATAGCAGCTGAAGCTTCCTATAAAGAAGGTAATGAACCTGCAGCTTTAGGATATTTAAATGATTTGCGTACTCAACGTGGTGCATCTTCTCTTAATAATAAAAGTGGGGATGAATTATTTAAATCGATTAAGGAAGAATGGATTAGAGAATATATTGGTGAAGGAATGCGTTTAAATGACCTGAAAAGATGGCATGATGGATTCCAACGTCATGATCCTCAAGATCTTAATATCTTATCGATTGGAACTGGCATGGAGTCTCTAAATATTAGTTCTGAAAATCAAAAGTTCGTATGGGAGATTCCGGCTAATGATCAAAATGCTAATAGTAACTTATCTCCAAACTGGAATTAAAGTTTACAATTAATTTACATTAAAAGAACTGTCTAAGAATACAATAATGTAATCTTAGGCAGTTCTCTTTTTTATAATCACTCCTATTTTAAATTAACCTATTCCACCTAATCCTAAAGATTAATATCGACGAATCAAGTTTATATCATGAAAAAACCGGAATCACATTTCTGCAATCCCGGTTTTCCTTATATAAGTATTATAATCTGTTTTCTAATCAGAACAATTTAGCAGGATACTCACCGGCATCTACCAAAGCCTGAATCTTGTCAACTACACTCTGACGGTCAGCAGCGTATGTCACACCGAACCACTTAGAAGTTGTATCCAAAACCTTAACAGTGGCAGTTCCTTCATTGATCAGTTTGTTCACCATCAACGGAATGAAGTATTCACATTTCAAGTTGCTGATATTTTCTTTCAGGAATTCTACAAAATATTTTTCAGAATGCTCAAAATAATCAGGAGTGAATCCCCACATGTTCATTGAAACCGGAGTATTATCTTCGATACCAACCCATTTACCTTCTTCATCCTTGTAAGAAACCACACCGTCTACACGCATAATTTCTGTACGTTCAACGACTGTTGTCAGATGAGCATTTTCATCAGTTGCACAAACACCACGAGCTACCGTTCCACTTTCAGACAAAGTGTTTCCTACACGGAAACCTACCATGCTGTAGTCGTTCTTTGCACCTTCCGGCAATTCAGACAAGTATTTACCCAATACGGCAAAACTGTCACGTCCATAGAAGTCGTCAGCGTTGATTACGGCAAATGGTTCTTTAATTACATTCTTACCCATCAACACTGCATGGTTTGTTCCCCAAGGTTTAACACGGCCTTCCGGACAAGTAAAGCCAGCAGGCAGGTCGTTCAAATCCTGGAACACAACTTCTACAGGAATATGATTTTCATATTTGCTTACAATCTTTTCACGGAAATCTTTTTCAAAATCACGACGGATTACGAAAACCAATTTCCCGAAACCACCACGGATAGCATCAAAAATTGAATAATCCATGATTGTTTCACCGTTAGGACCCAGTCCATCAAGCTGTTTTAAGCCACCGTAACGACTCCCCATACCGGCAGCCAGTACAAATAAAGTTGGTTTCATAGAATTGTATTAAAATAAATAACTACGCAAAGGTAAACAAATAATGTGATTTCAACTCATTGTCATAAACAAAATGTATCACCTTTGGGTTCTTTTTTATATATTCGCATAACTAATGATCAAACTGTATATGAAAAAATATATAAAATGGGGAGGAATTGCATTAGCAAGTCCATTTATCCTTTTTATAATCTTGTGTATATTACTTTATATACCTGCTATCCAGAATTTTATTGTGGATAAGGCGACATCATACGCTTCGCAAGCTACGGGAATGAACATTCATATACAACGAATTTCGCTTTCTTTTCCACTAAATTTAGTCGTCCATGAAACCACGGTTACCAACCCTCAGGATACGCTCCTGAATGTGGAAAAACTAACCGTAAAAATTCAACTACTTCCTCTGGTAAAGAAGCAGATAGAGATTGATGGAGTGGAACTGAAAAACGCTTCGGTCAATACGGTCGACCTGATTGAAGGAATGTCCTTGCAGGGAAACCTGGGAGAACTTTTCTTGAAATCGCATGGAGTAGCCTTGACGCCGGAAACAGCTGTACTCAACGAGCTTACACTGAAAGATGCCAATCTGAAGCTATGTCTGGCAGATACAACCGCACAAGATACCACTCAAAGTGCACCTACATTTTGGAAGTTTAAATTAGAAAAGATTGATTTGGCCAATGTGGACTTTCAGATGGATATGCCGCTTGATTCCATGAATTTAGGGCTTAAAGTCGGAAATGCTTCTTTAAGAGACGGATTGGTTGACTTGCATAAAGCGGCTTATTCCGCTAAAGAATTTAAGCTTTTACAGAGTGGATTATACTATAACTCAGGGAATACACCTCCTATAGAGAAGGGATTGGATCCGTCACATATTGCAGTGACCGACATCAATTTACAGATGGATTCTCTATACTATCAGGGGAATAACATCCGGGCATTACTGCACCAGTTCGAACTGAAAGAGCGTTCGGGACTGGAAATCAAATCGACCGAGGGGCAATTACAGGCAGACGAGAAAGCCATACGTGTGCCTTCTTTACAAATCAAAACTGCAAATTCATTTTTGGCTCTCAAAGCTACGATAGACTGGTCGGCCACAGAACAGAATCAGGACGGCGTATTGAACGGGCAGTTCATGGCCGAAATCGGTAAAGCTGATTTGTTCAAACTGATTCCAGACATGCCACAAGAATTTATTCAATCCTTTCCTGCGGCTCCATTACAAATACGTATTGGAGTAGATGGAAGTCTGAGTGCCCTGAAACTGACCACTTGTCAGGTTAAAATTCCCGATTGTTTCCGGATGGAAATGGACGGAACGGTAAAGAATGTGCTCGACAGTCTTTCCAGAGAGGGAATCATCAACCTGAATTCAGATTTCTACAAAATGGATTTTCTGAGTAGTCTGACCGGCGGAGTAGTTATTCCGTCAGGAATGAATATTCATGGAAAGGCCGGTATGAAAGGTAACGATTTGTTTACCGAAACTACCTTAAGCCAGAATGAGGGAAAAGTACAGCTAAATGTGGAATACAACCTCCTTAAAGAGGCTTATAAGGCAGATATGCAAATCAGTGAGCTAAACCTGCATGATTTCCTGCCAGCTGATTCGTTGTTTTATCTCTCTGCTGGTATGCAACTTGAAGGAGCAGGAACAGATTTTTTTTCCAAACGAACTACATTAACAGCCAATGCCGGACTCAATCACCTTCAATGGGGAACCCGTATCTTCTCTGGCGTACAACTTAATGCAGCCCTGAAAGAATCTAAAGCGAATCTTAATCTGGATGTAAATGACAACCTGATGAACATTTCATCCCAGTTAGATGCATCTTTACACCCTTCTGCAATTGCTGCAGATATGTTGATTCAAGTGAAGAACCTGGATTTATACGGAATGGGATTGCTCAACTCTCCGTTAAAGACTGCCGAAAATATCGACATTCACCTGAAAACGGACATGAAAAAGAGTCACGGTATCCGCTTATCAGTAAAAGACATAAATTTAATCACTGAAAAAAAGACATTTAAGACGAAAGACATACATTTCGGCTTCAGCACTGCACGCGATTCTATCAGAAGTTATGCGAATGCGGGCGACCTTACTTTTTTATTCAGAAGCCGAGGAGGTATTGATGAGTTAGGCAATCAGATAACCAAACTGACGGATGCACTGAGTACACAATGGAAGCAAAAATCAATTGATCAGGTAGCTCTTCGTGAGCTGTGGCCAGAAACCCAGTTCAGAATCTTTGCAGGGAAGGACAACCCTATTTCCAATACACTGGCCATCAAAAAGATAAATTTCGACCGCATGAATGTGAATATACGCACCTCCCCTGCAGAAGGATTGAATACATCTATGAATCTTTATGGATTAAGGACTGATAGTCTGGCTTTTGATACAATTTATTTTAATGCAACTCAGCAGCCGGAGAAGATTTTATTCAGTAGCGGAGTGATTGCCAATGACAAGCCGTTTCAAGAGGCATTCGATATTATGCTGAATGGAGATATTGGAGCTGACAAAGCAAATGCAACCATTGAATACCTGAACGGTAAAAAGGAATGTGGTGTAAATATAGGTATGGTGGCTGGTCTGCAAAAAGGTGGAATCAGTCTCCACATTACCCCATTTGATCCGATTCTGGTTTACCGCAAATTTACGGTTAATCCAGATAATTACATCTACCTGAGAGATGACGGCCGTATTATGGCTAATTTATCCATCTATGATGAATTGCGGACAGGACTCAGCTTTTATTCTACCCCTGACTCTACGGCACGACAAGATCTGACTTTGTCTCTAAACCAAATAAATATTGGAGAATTCAAACGAGTCATTCCATATATGCCTGATATAGAAGGCATCATCAACTCTGAAGCACATTATGTACAGACAGAGGAAGGCATGGATCAAATTTCACTTGAAAATAACATCAATAAGCTTAGCTATAATGGAATAGCATTAGGGAATTGGGCTTTGAGTGCAGTTTATCTTCCTAAACAAAGCGGAGAGCAACATATCAACGGCCTCATCATGCAGAATGACAACGAAATTATCAGCATAGAAGGATCATACTTCCCTGCAGAAAAGAAAGAACAAACAGAAGACAGAATTGATGCACGTATGGCATTACATCATTTTCCACTGGAAATAGCCAATTCTTTCATTCCGGGAAAAATGGCTATGTTAAGTGGAGATATTGATGGCACCATGCACATGACCGGTAATGCGTCACAACCTCTTATGAACGGAAAAATCAATCTGGACAGTGTGAATATCTATGTTCCGCAAGCTTCTCTGAATCTTCGATTTGATGACAAGCCTGTGGAAATCAAAGATAGTAAGCTCACATTCAACCGCTTCAAGATATTCACAAAAGGAAAAACTCCGTTCACCATTGACGGAGATGTGGATATGGCAGATTTCAGCCAGATGAAGATGAATCTGAAAATGGACGCCAACAATTTTGAGTTGCTGAATGCCAAACAGACCAAACAATCGCTTGTATATGGAAAGTTGTACGTGGATTTCCACTCCACTCTCAAAGGTACGCCAGATAATATGAACATACGTGGCAATATGAATATCCTAGGTACAAGCAACTTTACCTATATCCTACAGGATTCTCCACTCACTGTAGAAGACCGTTTGGGGGAAACTGTAACCTTTACCAACTTCAGCGATACGACTTCTATACAAAGAAGAGCCCTTCCTGCACTTTCATTAGGAGGAATCGATATGCTAATGACCTTACACATAGACGAGGGAGTGCAGTGCCGTGTCAATATGGATGAAAAAGGAAGCAATTACATGTATTTTGAAGGAGGTGGCGACTTGTCTTTCCAATATACTCCGGAAGGAAATATTATTCTAAACGGAAGATATTCTCTTCTAAGTGGGGAAATGAAATACCAGCTTCCAATTATCCAGTTAAAGACATTCCATATTCAAAGCGGAAGTTACATACAATGGAGTGGAAATGCAATGAATCCCCTCATGAGTATAAAAGCCACGGAAAGAGTACGTTCTTCCGTGGCACAAGAAGGACAAGCTTCACGCATGGTCAACTTCGATGTGGGTGTAAACATTACCAATACACTGGAGAATTTAGGATTTACCTTTATCATTGATGCACCGGATGACGGTACCATGCAAAACGAATTGGCATCCATGTCGGCTGAAGAAAAGAATAAGGTAGCTGTAACCATGCTGGTAACAGGTATGTACCTGACAGAAGGTAGTACACTGGGAGGTGGTGGAAGCAGTGTCATGAACTCTTTCCTGCAAGACCAGATTTCTAAAGTGGCTGGAAGTGCCCTCAAGACTATTGATGTGAATTTCGGTATAGAAACCAATAACGGAGAAGAAACCGGACAGACATCTACGGATTATAACTTCCAATTTGCCAAGAGATTCTGGAACAACCGTATTCGAGTAGTGATTGGTGGAAAAGTATCCACAGGTAATAATGTGCAGCAGGACGAGTCTTTTATCGATAATATCTCATTGGAATATCGTTTGGACAACAGTGGTACCCGCTATGTAAAACTTTTCCATGATAAGAATTACGAAAGTGTGCTTGATGGAGAAGTCATAGAAACCGGAGCCGGTATCGTATTACGTAAGAAAGTAAGTAAAGTAGGCGAACTGTTTATTTTCAGAAAGAAGAAAAGACCACAGCCTGAAGTCGAAAAAAAAGAAGAAGATGAAAATGAGGAAGAGAAGAATAAATAAACTGTTACTGACAGGACTTCTGTTGTTTATCATAACCGGATGTTCCACAACCAAGCATCTTCCGGAAGACGAGTTGCTTTATATCGGTACACCGACTCCTAAAATTGTGGGATACAATGAAGCCGATAATGGAGAAGCAGCTCTGGAAGAAGTACAAGGCGCATTGAACGTGGCACCGAACAATTCATTTTTCGGCAGCCCTAAGTATCGTATTCCCTTCCCATTGGGATTGTGGGTGTATAACCGATTTGAACGATACGAAAAAGGCATTGGCAAATGGATTTTCAAGAAACTGGCCGCCGACCCGATTTATGTATCTACCGTCAATCCTGATACCCGTACAAAGGTAGCAAGCAATGTTTTACGTGAGAATGGTTTTTTCCAGGGTAATGTGACAGTACAGGTAGATACTGCCAAGAATCCGAAGAAAGCCAAATTAAATTATACCATATACACCGGACAACGTTACAAGTTAGACTCCGTTACCTATGTAGGATTTTCATCCAAAGAAGACAGTCTGATTCAGGCGACATATAGTAAACGCCTGCTAATAAAAGAAGATGCGTTCACTGTCAATAAACTGGACGAAGAAAGAAATCGCCTGGTAGAACTATTCCGTAACAATGGATATTATTTCTATCGCCCTGACTTCATTACTTTCATGGCCGACACATTGATTCGTTCCGGTTATGTCAACTTAAGAGTTGTACAGAAACATAATATTCCGGAAGAGGGATTACGTACTTACTACATTGGAAAGACAAGCATCAATCTGGTAGGACATAATGGAGAACAACCCAATGATTCATTGAATTTTCATAACTTCACCATCAATTATGCAGGGAAAAAGCCGGGTATACGATATGGGGTACTCCGCCGACGCTTTCTTTATAAAAGCGGAGAAATGTATTCTCAGCAACGTCAGAACTATACCCAACAAGCATTGTCCAGATTAGGCGTATTCAAATACAATGATTTCAATTATACTCCTCGTCCGGGAAGAGATACCCTGGACATTACGGTCAATGCCATGTTCGACCTACCTTACGACAGCGAACTGGAACTTAATGTCACCACCAAGAGTACCAAGCAAACAGGGCCGGGAGCCAAATTCAATCTTTCGAAAAAGAATTTCAAAAGAATGGGTGCTTCATTGAACTTAGAGTTGAAAGGTTCTTACGAATGGCAGACCAGTTCCACTGTAGACGGAGAAAGTTCTGTGATGAATTCTTACGAGCTGGGGGCTGCCCTCTCTCTGAATTTTCCACGATTAGTCTTACCCTGGATTAAAAACCGGGTAGACCCCTTCCGTTTCCCATCTGAAACCAACTTTAAGATTTACGCAGAACAGGTAAACCGTGCCCGTTACTTCAAGATGTTGTCATTTGGAGGTACTGTATCTTATAGTTTTCAGCCGAAGCGTAGCATCAAGCATACCGTAACTCCAATTCACCTGGCGTTCAACACCTTGCAACACCGTACTGCACGCTTTGACTCCATAGCCAACGCTAACCCGGTGCTCTTCCATAGCTTGGACGACCAATTCATTCCATCACTGACCTACACGGTTACTTACGACAATAGCTACCGGAAGAAAAAGAATCGTGTGTGGTGGGAAAATTCGCTCACCTCAGCCGGAAATGTGACATCCGTCATTTATGCGGCTTTTGGACAGAAATTCAGCAAAAAGGAGAAGGAACTGTTGGGAAATCCATTTGCACAATTCCTGAAATATTCTTCAGAAGTAAGATATACCTACCACATCAGTGAAAAGCAGCAGTTAGCTACCCGACTGATGGGAGGCGTGATATGGGCATACGGTAACAAGACAATTGCACCTTATAGTGAACAGTTCTATGTGGGAGGTGCCAACAGTATTCGTGCCTTTACCGTACGCTCCATCGGTCCGGGAAGATTCCATCCGGCCAACAACTCCGGTTATTCCTACGTAGATGAAACTGGAGACATTAAACTGGAAGCCAACCTGGAATATCGTTTCCGCATCTTATCCAATTTTTTGGGCGGAAACTTAAACGGAGCTACCTTTTTAGATGCAGGAAACGTATGGCTAATGCGCAAAGATGAAGCTCGTCCTGGTGCAGAATTCAGTCTCCGACATTTCTTTGACAGCATAGCATTAGGAACTGGAGTCGGAATTCGTTATGATTTTTCCTTCCTGATTCTGAGACTGGACTTCGGCTTTGCCCTTCATGTGCCATACGACACCGAAAAGAGTGGATACTATAATATCCCTAAATTCAAGGACGGAATGGGTATCCATTTTGCCATTGGTTATCCTTTCTAACAACAGAGCAAACAGTCTGACAAGAAAAATTAATGAAAATACAGATTCGTGAATCAAAATAAATGGCTACCTTTGCAGCGTTTTTTGAAGGTATTAGCATGAATAAGTGGAAGATTTTTGCTTGTATATCCCTAATTACTCTTATGAGCGTACTCGTAGGAGCAAACTTCTTTGCGCTTTATTCCACCGTGCTCAATGAGAACAATACAACAGAGGAAAACCAATCGGCTGATTTCATCTACCAGCATCCGGACAATATTCCTTCGAAAACGCTTGACTTTCTGATAGCCAACAGACAAGCAGATATTCCGCAGAAAATTTTATTCATACAAACCCAGAAAAATTTGGACGGTAAGTTTTTCCTGCCTGCATTCTCGTTTGGACAAGACTTTATTTCCAGACCACCCACACATTTAGGGCTGGTCTGTTCTGTATATTCCACACATCCTTATACACAATTAGATAAATTCTATTATTTATATACCCTCAAAAAAATCCTTATTTAATACTATCTAAGAACAGTTTAAAATAGATTGTTCCGATACATTGTAGACAGAGGCTTGCGGTGTAACGGAAGCAATTTGCCATCTATATGTATCATCAAAAATTCTTAGATATATGTTTTTTACATTTATTATTGTCGTTATTCTGACTGCTATCGTCCTTGTTGTGGCAGCAATGACCATCGCAAAATTACTTGCTCCACGGTCATTCAATCCGCAGAAAGGAGAACCGTACGAATGTGGTATTCCTACGCGTGGACAATCATGGGTGCAATTCAAGGCAGGTTACTACCTGTTTGCTATCTTGTTCCTGATGTTCGACATTGAAACGGTATTTCTCTTTCCTTGGGCTGTAGTGGCAGACCAGGTAGGAGTATATGCACTGGTCAGTGTAGGTTTCTTCCTGGTAGTTTTAATTTTGGGCCTGGCATACGCCTGGCGGAAAGGAGCTCTTGAATGGAAGTAAAAAAAGCTACCTCTATTCGTTCTATGGAGTATGAGGACTTCAAGAACAATGATTATCTGGAAGACATGGTACGTCGTCTGAACATGGACGGTGCCGGAATCGTACTGGGAACAGTGGACGAACTGATAAACTGGGGACGAAGCAATTCGCTCTGGAGTCTGACTTTCGGAACCAGCTGTTGTGCCATCGAATTTATGGCATTAGGCGCAGCCCGTTATGACATGGCCCGCTTCGGGTTTGAGGTAACCCGAAACTCTCCTCGTCAGGCCGATATGATCATGGTGTTGGGAACCATCACACACAAAATGGCTCCGGTATTAAAACGTCTGTATGACCAGATGGCCGAACCTAAATACGTAGTAGCAGTAGGTGGATGTACCATCTCCGGAGGTCCTTTCATCAAATCTTACCACGTAGTAAACGGTATCGACAAGATTATTCCGGTAGACGTGTACATTCCGGGATGTCCTCCCCGACCGGAAGCATTCTTCTATGGCATGATGCAACTCCAACGTAAAATCAAAGTGGAGCGCTTCTTAGGAGAAGTAAACCGTAAAGAAAAAGAGGAATAAACCCTACGTAAAAAGAAAAAATGCAAATGGAAATTGAAAAAATAACAAGCATTATTCCTGAAGCCGAAATCAGCCAGACAGGAGAGACTGTCGTAAAAGTTCCGGCAGAAAAGTTACACCAGATAGCTGAGACACTACTGAATGACAAAGAAAACCCAATGGATTTCTTGCGTGACATCGTAGGAATGGACTGGGGTGAAGAAGGCTTAGGTGCGCTTTACTTACTGGAATCTACCCGCACAGGTGCAAGAATCACACTCAAAGCGGTAACAACAGACCGTGAAAAGGCATTACTTCCCACAGTAAGCGACTTGTGGAAAACCGCTCTGATTAAAGAACGTGAAGTGTACGACTTCTTCGGTATCTGCTTCTTGAATCATCCGGATATGCGCCGTATCTTCTTGCGTGAGGACTGGATTGGCTATCCTATGCGAAAGGATTATGACATGAACTCCAACCCGCTTCGGATGGACAACGAGGAAAATGCCGATATGACAGATGAATACTTTCTCCGCCCCGACGGCACACTTGAGGGCCGTAAGAACGTGGTGTTTGGAGAAGATGATTTTGTAGTAAATATCGGGCCGCAGCACCCTTCTACACACGGTGTATTGCGTATGCGTACCTCTCTTGAAGGAGAAAACATTCGTAAGATTGACCCGATACTGGGATATATCCACCGAGGCATCGAAAAAATGAACGAAAGCCTCACCTACCCGCAGACATTAGCTTTGACCGACCGTCTGGACTACCTGAGTGCTCACCAGAATCGCCATGCGTTGTGTATGTGTATTGAAAAAGCTGCCGGAATAGAAGTACCGGAACGTGCTCAATACATCCGTACCATCATGGACGAGTTGCAGCGTATCGACTCACACTTGCTGTTCTACTCCTGTCTGGTCATGGATATGGGTGGACTGACTCCTTTCTTCTATGGTTTCCGTGAACGTGAGATGATTCTGGATATTTTTGAAGAAACTACCGGAGGCCGTCTGATTCAGAACTACAACATGATTGGAGGTGTACAGGCTGACATCCATCCTACCTTCCAGCAGAAGGTGAAAGACTTTATCAAACACCTGCGCAGTGTAATTCAGGACTATCATGACATCTTTACTTCAAACGTCATTGCCGATACCCGTCTGAAAGGTGTAGGAGTTTTGTCAAAGGAAGATGCCATCTCACTGGGATGTACAGGAGGTACCGGACGTGCTTCCGGATGGGCCAACGACGTGCGTAAGCATCATCCGTACGCACTCTACGACAAGGTGGACTTTAAGGAGATTGTGTACACGGAAGGTGATTCCTTTGCCCGTTACATGGTACGTATGGACGAAATCATGGAGTCTTGCCATATCATCGAGCAACTGATTGACAATATTCCGGAAGGAGAATTCCGTGCCAAGACCAAACCCATCATCAAGTTGCCGGAGGGTGTATTCACTTCATCAGTAGAAACCAGTCGTGGTGAGTTTGATGTGATATTGGAGAGCCATGGTGATAAAGTTCCTTACCGTCTGCACTATCGTTCCACCGGACTTCCGTTGGTTCACGCCATGGATACCGTTTGCCGTGGAGCTAAAATTGCCGACTTAATTGCCATTGGAGGTACACTCGACTTTGTCATCCCTGACATTGACCGTTAATCTCCACACAAACTTCAGGAACAATCATTACAGAAAACTGAAAAAATAAAAGAATTATGTTTTTAGATTATTATAATCTCAGCCCGCTGCTCATGCAGATTCATGCATTCCTTTGCAGTGTAATGCCTGAATGGCTGGCACTTACATTGGAAGGACTCGCTGTGGGAGTATTTATCCTCGTCATGTACGCGGTACTGGCCATCATTCTTATCTACATGGAACGTAAAGTCTGTGCGGCTTTCCAGTGCCGTATCGGCCCGAACCGTGTAGGAGGAAAAGGAGGTTTGTTGCAAGTACCTGCCGACGTATTGAAAATCCTTACCAAGGAAATCATCAGCCTGAAGCATTCCGACCATTTTCTTTATGCTTTGGCTCCGTTCCTGGTAATTCTTGCTTCCATTCTGACATTCTCTTGTCTTCCATGGAATAAAGGTGGAGAAATCCTTCACATGAACATCGGTATCTTCTTTGTGCTGGCAGCTTCTTCCATCGGTGTATTGGGTATTTTGCTGGCCGGATGGAGTAGTAACAGCAAATATACATTGATTGGTGCCGTACGAAGTGGAGCCATGATTATCAGTTACGAGCTTTCTATCGGCCTCAGTGTACTGACCATGGTCGTAATGAGTGGTGCCATGGATATTCAGACCATCGTAGAAGGTCAGGCCAACGGATGGAACATTTTCAAAGGACACATTCCTGCCATCATGGCTTTCGTCATCTACCTGATTGCCGGAAACGCGGAAGCTAACCGCGGTCCGTTCGACTTGGCAGAAGCAGAACAGGAGTTGACCGCCGGATACCACACGGAATATTCGGGTATGCATTTCGGCTTCTTCTATCTGGCCGAATACTTGAACCTGTTCATTACTGCCGGTATCGCCACTACACTGTTCTTGGGAGGCTGGATGCCCTTGCACATTGCCGGACTCGACGGACTGAACATGGTGATGGACTACATCCCCGGATTTGTATGGTTCATTGGAAAGACCTTCTTCATCGTCTTCCTGCTCATGTGGATTCGCTGGACCTTCCCCCGTTTGCGTATCGATCAGGTACTGACACTGGAATGGAAATACCTGATGCCGCTCTCGCTGGTCGTATTGTTATTAATGACCGTATGCAAAGTATTTGGTCTGACATTTTGATTAAAAATTTTTGACTATGAATGGATTTAAAGAATATTTAAAAGGATATGTCGGTGGAGTCAAGAGTCTGCTGGTAGGTATGCGCACTTCCATGAAAGTGTTCTGCCAGAAGAAAATTACCGAACAGTATCCTGAAAACCGCCATACTACACTTCACATTCCGGAACGTCACCGGGCCATGCTGGTGATGCCGGTGGATGAAGAAGGAAATCACCATTGCATTGCCTGCGGACTTTGTCAGATGAGCTGCCCGAACGGCACCATCCGGCTGACCACGGAAATGCGTGAGACGGAAGACGGTAAAAAGAAAAAATTCCTGGTGAAATACGAGTACAACTTGGGCTCTTGCATGTTCTGCATGCTGTGCGTCAATGCCTGTCCTCACAATGCCATTCAGTTTACGAATGACTTTGAGAATGCGGTATTCCAGAAAGAAAAACTCGTCATGACACTGAACAAGAAATAAATAAAACGAAACGGATATGAATATATCACTTCAAGAAATCGTATTTTATATCGTAGGAGCCTGTATCATTGCTTGTTCCATTTTAGCTGTCACTACAGGAAAAATCCTGCGTGCCGCTACTTATCTGCTGTTCGTTCTTTTAGGTACGGGAGCCATCTACGGAATCCTGGGCTATACCTTCCTGAGCGCTGTACAGCTGATGGTTTACGCCGGAGGTATCGTGGTGCTGTATGTATTCTCCATCCTGCTGACCCAGTCGGACAAGAATATGAAGTACAAAATAAACCGCGCCAAGCTCATCAGTGTATTGCTGACCATTGTTATCGGTGCAGCTCTCGTGCTTTTCTTAGTTATGACCAACGGATTTGCCCTGAACCTGATTCCACAGGGAGTCGAACTTCCGGTAGAAAACATCGGACATGCCTTGATTGGTACAGGGAAATACCAGTTTGTATTACCATTTGAGGTAGTCAGTGTATTGCTCTTAGCTTGTATGATTGGTGCGATACTGATTGCACGTAAACAAAAATAACACAGTAAGATTATGGAAATAGAAATTCATGTAGTTCACTACCTCGTCATCAGTACCGTTATGTTGTTTTGCGGCATCTACGGATTCTTTACCCGCAAAAACTTGCTGGCTTTACTGATTTCGGTAGAATTGATGCTTAATGCAACCAACATCAATTTCGCGGTATTCAACCGTTATCTTTTCCCCGGACAACTGGAAGGCCATTTCTTCAGCCTGTTCGGCATAGCCATTGCCGCAGCTGAAACGGCTGTAGCCATTGCCATCATTATTAATGTGTATCGCAACCTGAAACAGGTGCTTACCGATGATATTACTGACTTGAAAGGATAACTTTCTCACATTTTATTCAATTGCTTATGGATTATACAATTCTGATACTTGCCCTCCCGGTGCTGAGCTTCCTGGTTCTGGCATTGGCCGGCATGAAAATGCCTCATCGAGTAGCAGGCACAATCGGTACCCTATCGTTAGGAGCGGTAGCCGTGCTGAGCTATCTGACGGCATTCAATTATTTCTCTGCTCCACGTACTGCCGAAGGTCTCTACCCTACGCTGACTCCGTGGAACATTGAATGGCTGCCGTTCACTTCCTCCCTTCACATCGACATGGGTATTTTGCTCGATCCGATTTCCGTCATGATGCTGGTGGTTATTTCCACAGTGTCACTAATGGTACATATCTATTCTTTCGGCTACATGAAAGGTGAAGTCGGCTTCCAACGGTACTACGCTTTTCTGTCGCTGTTTACCTTCTCTATGTTAGGTCTGGTGGTAGCTACCAACATTTTCCAGATGTATGTGTTCTGGGAACTGGTAGGTGTGTCTTCCTATCTGCTTATTGGTTTCTACTACACCAAACCGGAAGCAATCGCTGCCAGCAAGAAGGCCTTTATCGTCACCCGTTTTGCTGACTTAGGCTTCCTGATTGGTATCCTTATCTACGGATACTACATGCAGACTTTCACCTTCAACCCTGGAACCGAACGCCTGATGCAGGCCGGAATGGTACTTCCCTGGGCATTGGGACTGATGTTCATCGGTGGTGCCGGAAAGAGTGCCATGTTCCCGCTGCACATCTGGTTGCCGGATGCCATGGAAGGTCCGACACCGGTATCTGCCCTGATTCATGCCGCTACCATGGTAGTAGCCGGAGTGTATCTGGTAGCCCGTATGTTCCCCTTGTTCATCGGCTTCGCGCCGCACACACTCCACTTGGTAGCCTGGGTAGGTGCTTTCACCGCATTCTATGCCGCAAGCGTAGCTTGTGCACAGAGTGACATCAAACGTGTGCTGGCCTTCTCTACCATCTCACAGATTGGTTTCATGATGGTGGCATTAGGTGTATGCACGGCTGCCAACCCGCACGAAGGCGGTTTAGGTTACATGGCCAGTATGTTCCACCTGTTCACACACGCCATGTTCAAAGCCCTGCTCTTCTTGGGAGCCGGATGCATCATCCACGCCGTACACAGCAACGAAATGGGAACCATGGGCGGTCTGCGCAAATACATGCCGATTACCCACATCACCTTCCTGATTGCCTGTCTGGCCATCGCAGGTATCCCTCCGTTCTCCGGATTCTTCTCAAAAGACGAAATCCTGACCGCCTGCTTCCAGTACAGCCCCGTGATGGGATGGATTATGGCCATCATTGCCGGAATGACTGCTTTCTATATGTTCCGCTTGTACTACTGCATCTTCTGGGGAAAGGAAAACAAGGAACTGCATGCACACCACATGCCGCATGAAAGTCCGCTGACCATGACTTTCCCGCTGATGTTCCTGGCGCTGGTCACCATCGTAGCCGGTTTTATTCCTTTCGGACATTTCGTTTCAGCCAACGGTGAATCCTACGACATCCACCTCGACTGGACAGTAGCCGGTACGAGTATCGCTATTGCAGTAATCGCCATTGCCTTGGCTACCTGGATGTACGCCCGCGAACAGCAGCCTGTAGCCGACATGCTCGCTACACGCTTCAGCACTCTGCACCGTGCGGCCTACAAGCGTTTCTACATGGACGAAATCTGGTTGTTCGTGACCAAGAAAATCATCTTCCGCTGCATCTCTACTCCATTGGCATGGTTTGACCGCCACGTCATCGACCAGTTCATGAATTTCATGGCCTGGGGTACCAACGCAGCTGGAGAAACCGTACAGCCCATACAAAGTGGAAAGGTACAAACCTACACGCATTATTTCCTGGCAGGAATCATTGTCCTGACAATTATCTTGCTGTTGAACTAAAAAAGAAGAACTTATACGCTTATGAATATATTAAGTCTTTTCGTATTGATACCCCTGCTGATGTTGTTGGGACTATGGATTGCCCGCAACGTCAATCAAGTCAGAGGAGTGATGGTGGCCGGTTCCACTTTATTGCTGGCACTTGCGGCTTACCTCACGGTGTCTTACATCGGACAGCGCCATGCGGGAGCTACAGCTGAAATGCTTTTCACAGACAGCATCGTATGGTATGCCCCGCTTCACATCTGTTACTCTGTAGGAGTAGACGGTATCTCCGTAGTGATGCTGCTGCTGAGTGCCATCATCGTATTTACCGGTACATTCGCTTCCTGGAAGCTGAAACCGCTCACTAAAGAATATTTCTTGTGGTTCACCCTGCTGAGCACCGGAGTATTCGGATTCTTCATCTCAACCGACCTATTCACCATGTTCATGTTCTATGAAGTGGCTTTGATTCCGATGTACCTGCTGATTGGTGTGTGGGGAAGCGGCCGCAAGGAATACGCTGCCATGAAGCTAACCTTGATGCTGATGGGTGGTTCTGCCTTCCTGCTGATTGGTATCCTGGGCATCTACTACGGAGCCGGAGCCGAGACGATGAATATCCTGGAAATCGTAAAACACCAGATACCGACCGAAATGCAACGTATCTTCTTCCCGATGGTCTTCCTAGGATTCGGTGTGCTGGGTGCCTTGTTCCCCTTCCACACATGGAGCCCCGACGGTCATGCTTCTGCCCCCACGGCCGTAAGTATGCTGCACGCCGGTGTATTGATGAAATTAGGAGGTTACGGATGTTTCCGCATCGCCATGTACCTGATGCCGACCGGTGCCGCTATCTGGGGCGATTTCTTCCTGGTACTGACCACCATTTCCGTGGTGTACGGAGCGTTCAGTGCCGTAGTACAGACCGACTTGAAATACATCAACGCCTACTCTTCTGTAAGCCACTGCGGACTGGTATTGTTCGCTCTGCTGATGATGACGCGCGTGAGTGCTACCGGTGCCATCCTGCAGATGCTGAGCCACGGCTTGATGACCGCCTTGTTCTTTGCCCTTATCGGTATGATTTACGGCCGTACACACACCCGTGACATCCGCTGTCTGGGCGGACTGATGAAAATCATGCCTTTCCTGGCCGTAGGTTATGTCATTGCCGGTCTGGCCAACTTAGGTCTGCCTGGTCTGAGCGGTTTCGTGGCTGAAATGACCGTATTCGTAGGTTCATTCCAGAATCCGGACCTGTTCCACCGCACTTGTACCATCATCGCTACGATGAGTATTGTCATCACGGCTGTGTACATCCTGCGTGTAGTAGGAAAAATCCTGTATGGCACCTGCCAGAACCCGGAACACCTGAAACTGACCGACGCTACCTGGGACGAACGTTTTGCCGTAATCTGCCTGATTATAGCTGTAGCCGGACTGGGACTCGCTCCTTACTGGGTCAGCCATGTCATCAGCGGAAGCGTAGAACCTATTATCAGCCAACTTATCCGATAACCTGAATAAACTAAAAGAAATTATATGAGCGAATTATTAACCATGCAGGCTGAAATAAGCCTGGTCGCCATTATCCTCTTCATGCTGTTGGCAGACTTGATACTGAAAATGCCTAATCACAAGCCACTTCAGACGCTGGCCTGCACACTGATGGTCGTACAACTGGTCTTAAACATTGTACCCGCCAGCGGAGAAGCCTTTGGAGGAATGTATCATGCCAGCCAGATGGCATCTGTTGTAAAAACCATACTGACTGCCGGCACGCTGCTCGTATTCCTGCAGTCAGGTGAATGGCTCTCACGAGAAGATACCCGTCACAAAGCCGGAGAATTCTATATGCTCACGCTCAGCACGCTGCTGGGTATGTATTTCATGGTCAGCGCAGGCAGCTTCATTCTGTTCTACGTGGGCCTGGAACTGGCCAGTATCCCGATGGCCTGTCTGGTGGCTTTCGACAAATACCGCCATCACAGCGCGGAAGCAGGAGCCAAATTCATCCTGAACTCCATGTTCTCTTCTGCCCTGATGCTTTATGGTATCTCCATGGTATACGGTACAACCGGTACCACCTACTTTGCCGGCATCACCACAGCCCTGACCGGAACCCCGCTCCAGGTAATGGCGATGGTGTTCTTCTTTGCCGGACTGGGCTTCAAGCTGAGTCTCGTACCCTTCCACATGTGGACACCCGATACCTATCAGGGAGCTCCGACCAATGTATCGGCTTACCTGTCAGTCATCTCCAAAGGTGCAGCCGC
>SAMEA3443758__coassemble_2498_pt1 | contig 26248 bp, 30 predicted proteins | sample SAMEA3443758__metabat2_high_PE_015 | metagenome-assembled genome bin SAMEA3443758 (sample SAMEA3443758) | Felis catus | biome: Faeces | place: United Kingdom | collected 2012
GCCCTTATTGAAGTATTGGAAGATATGCGGAGAAGAAAAAAAGCATAGTCATCCAGAGTTAATTAACCGGAGGATCAAGTTCTCCAAGTAACTAACATTAACGATGTGCAATATGAAGGAAAAGACATCAAAAGTAACGGATTCTCTCATTATGGGAGAAGTCGCATCAGAAAAGGAACTTAGCATCAGAAATAATGAAGATATTACAGATGCTGAAATTATTGAAGATGATGATAAGTTTTGGGCAGAAGAAAATCACCCAAACTTTATTGAATCTAATACCTCGGCAATTTTGCTTGAGGAACTGACTACAAAGAATATTATACCAACGTTTAGCGATAATACACTAACTATTTCGCACCAGAACTTTATCGGTGCAGTAACGAAAGTCGCTGAACAGGTTTTTGGAGGATTAACTCCGGTTGAATGTAGGGTATCACATCCTATCATAGGAAGAATACCCTCAGCACAACACAAAAAAGCGAGTGAACTAAGAGAAGATGAAAAAACTGTGTTCTACCAGCGTTTAGCATGGGTAGCACATGTAAAGAATCTAACTCGTACCATAAATAACCAAACAGTTCATCTTTGTATAGGTGGAGTGAGAAGTTATAGTGAAGATAAACTCTACAGAACACAGACCGCAATGAAATTTAAAATCTTTGTCGGTTGGAAAGTGAGAGTATGTTCGAACTTATGTTTGACATGTGACGGATTTTCAGGAACCATAGAATGCATGACCGAAGCTGATATAATGCAGAAAGCTTTGGAACTATTCAGCGGTTTTAATCCACACAAGGAAGAAACATTGAGACTTTTGGAGAATCTGAGAAATACAGAAATCTCAGAGGAACTATTTTGTAAGATTATAGGTAGGCTCAGATTATATCAGTTCCTGCCTGTGAACGAACAAAGAACATTACCATCGTTGGAAATAGGCGATCAGGCTGTCAATGCGATGGTGAAAGGTTATGTATCAAATCCTAATTTCGGAAAGAAAGAGGGAGAGATTTTAACTTGCTGGAATCTACTACAACTGGCTAATGAAGCAGTAAAGGGATCATATATTGATACTTGGCTTGACAGAAACCAGAATTGTACTGATTTTGCATTAGGAATACAGAAAGCCATAGAAGGTAACGATACCGAAGGCTATAGCTGGTTCCTACATTGAAATATAAGGGCGTTTTTGTCCTTTACAAGTACCGGAGGAGGTATGGAATATCAAAGTTTATTAGAAAACAGAATTATAAACCGAGATAATCCATACCCCCTCTTTTTGTTTCACCAATTAAAAAACAACAGAAATGATAGACGTAAATACAGAACTTTTCAAGAGAACTGCACCTGTGAGAAAGATTGGAATTATAGAAAATCTGAAACAGGATGAATTATTGGGTATATCGAAAGAAACCATAATTAGGATAGTAAAAGAGATAGGTAGGAGAAAGACCGGCTCCAGAAATTATGAATTCTATGTAACTCCAGAAAGAAGAAGAGGAAATGATTGGAATTCTTTTATAGAGGGTTTATGGCTATACAAAGGAAAATTAAGCCTCATAACCTATATTCAGCTGGACGATACAGATACCACTGTAATTGTACCGTTAAATGATTTTTTCAAGGAAGAGACTTTCAGAGGATCGATAAAGACTGAAGACTTCTACGGAAATATCCAAACAGAATACTTTGTATATGGGAAAAGAGCCAAAGCTGAAGTTATCAGAAGCTTTTGTCTTGAATACATCAATACAAAGTATAAATCAAAACTTAGTAATAACGAATAAAAACAATAAAGACTATGTGTAAATTCAACAAACCTCAAATACCAGCTGGTGCAACGGCTGATGAAAGAAGAGCTATATATTTTGATGCTCTTTATTCACTTGATATGAATGATAAGGTAGAAAAAAGAGAAAATCTTAGCTACCTGAGCTGGGCTAATGCCTGGGCTGAATTCAAAAGAGCCTATCCAAGTGCAACCTATAGAATCGTGAAGGATCCAATCACCAATCTCCCATACTTTGCAGATGAGAGAACAGGTATAATGGTATATACGGAAGTTACGGTAGATGATATAACCCATGAAATGTGGTTACCCGTAATGAATACTTCCAATAAGGCGATGAAACTTGAATCATATACCTACAAGGTTTATGATAAGTTCAAGAAGGAATATGTTGAAAGAATGGTTGAAGCAGCTTCCATGTTTGACATCAACAAGACCATTATGAGATGCTTAGTGAAAAACTTGGCAATGTTTGGTCTTGGACTTTATATTTACGCAGGTGAAGATATTCCGGAAAAGATGGTGGAAGATAATACCATCCAACAGGAACCAGCACCTGTTCAACCCAAGAGAACAAGAAAAAGCAGACCTATCCAACAGCCGGTACAGGAAAAATACGCCGGCATCAGAATAGCTCTACAGCAATGTAAAACTCAGGATTCATTGATGGAACTTTATAAGCAACATCAGAATGAAGTGACTGGTAATACTGAAATCAAGGCGTTATTTACAGAACGAAAATTACAACTTAATCAAGCTGTTTAATTATGTCAACAAAAAGAATAGAACTTAAAGACAGTGGTGTGGTTTTCAATGAAGAGCTGCACCAATATTGGCTGGGAAATAAACAACTGAGTGGAATTACCGGAATGTTACAAAGACAGTTGTTCCCTGATGAATTTGAAGGGATACCGGAATACAGGATTAAATCAGCAGCTGAATATGGTACTCAGGTCCATATATCAATAGAAGATTTTGATAAGAACTGGATAAATGACGGAATCCAAGAAGTAGCAGATTATATTGAAATCTGTAAAGAACATGGGTTGGTTCATGAATGCTCAGAATATACAGTTACAGACGGTAAAAACTGGGCAAGCAACATTGATAAAGTTTACAGAGTTGATGATACCACATTTGATATAGGTGATATTAAAACCTATGGAACAATGACATCTGAAAAACTTGAAAAAGCAAGATGGCAACTCAGTATTTACGCCTACTTGTTTGAACTTCAGAACAAGAAGGCTAAAGTAGGAAAACTCTTTATAATGCACCTTAGAAACAAACCAAAGAAGGATGGTACATTTGACCATATCAGTAACTTAATTCCAATAAGTCGAATACCATCTGAAATTTGTAAAGAACTTCTGGATTGCGATTTACGAGGGGAACAATTTGAAAACCCTTACAATATTCCAGAAGAAATCAGAAATCATGAATCGGAAATAAGGGAATTGATTCAGACAAAGAATGAAGTTGAGGAAAGACTTAGTACCCTCAAATCAAAGATTCTTTTAGAAATGGAAATGATGGATGTTAAGTCGTGGTTTACAAATACGATGAGACTTACCAGAAAATTACCGGGAATCAGAACTTCTTTCGACCTTCAGGCATTCAAGAAAGATCATCCTGAAATCGATTTTGAATCCTACATGAAGACCTCAAAAGTGGCTGGGTCATTGGTAATAGCCATTTAATAACTCGGAACATAGACCGGGGAGATAATCATATAAAAGATGTCTCTCCGGTCTTTTTCTTTTATGTAAAACTAACTAAAGAATAAGGAGAAGAAAACATGAAAGAACTTAGACTACAATTCATATCTATAGATGACTGGAACCGTCCTGTATTCAAAGATGAGAAAGGACGATATTTTGGGGATACCGAAAATCTGTTCAAATATGGAACCAGCAAAGAAGAAGTTTATGATTTCTATAAGGATAAAGAATTACATGAACATATATATTTTTTCGGAATGAGTTTTAACTGCGAACCTGAAGGAATTAAAATCAAACAAGAAGTGAAAATAATACTGGAATAAGAATATGTATCTGGAATGTGACTGTTCCCAGATTTCCATAGAGGAATGGGAAAGGAAAATGAAAGGAAACCGACCGATAAATTATGATTGGCTGGTCAAGAAAATAAAGAAACATTTGCCTGAACTATACGAAGGATTGTGTCTTGAATATTACAATCCATATCAGGACAAATGCAAGTCAAACAAGAGGTACTATATACTGGTTCATTCAGCCATAGAGTACTTCATAAGAAAATAGCTTTATATGGAAAAAGAATATTACTGCCCGATATGTGGTAGAAAGCTTATAAAGTCAGAAACCGAAGGTTACAGCTTTCAATGCCTGTACTGTGATGAAGATTTTACTGAATCAGAAGTAATAATTAAAACAGAAGGAAATGAGAAAGAAAAGCAATAAAAAACAGCAAAGTATGGAATTTCTTTTTGGTAAGGAAAATTCCAGAAAAACAATGTATCAGACAGTCTATGAAACACATCATGAGACAGTAAGAGAATGTGCCTGTTGTGGTAAACCAATGACAAGATCCGAAGTAAATGATTTCGGTAGTCTTTGTGAGGATTGTTACATGAAGGAATATTACGGATGATGGAAGAGATAATATACAAAGGAAATAAGATAATATGTTTCTCTTCCAATGATTTTGAAGCATTTATAATTAACGAAGACGGTGACATAGATAGTAAAACATTTATAACTCTATCTGCCGCCCAAAAATGGATAGACAAATATGGGACTAAGATTACATGTAGCGAGGAAGTATGAAATCGAATATTCATCTTCTTTCGGATTTAACTATAAAGTGGTTGAATTTCATAATCTACTGACAGCACTCGGAATTTCTTATAATGGAGAAAGCTGGGATGATGATGTAGAAGTTAATAGAGAGAACTTCAGGCAAGGGTTGGATAAACTGAAAACCTATGATAAACTTGATGCAGGAGAAAAAACTGAAATTGATGAAGCATTGAGTGAACTTGATGAACCTGTTGAAGAAATCATAGAAATTATGGAAAGGCTCTTGACTGAATCTGACCAAAAGAACGAATATATGTTATTATCATTTTTTTGAAATTATGGATAAGGAAAGATATGAACTTGAACAAAGCCGTGAATACAAAGCGGCTATGGCTTTAGAAGATGCACTGAACAATACGTGCTTTGATTATAAGATGTTTGCAGAGTCGGTGAAGTATTATCATCCGACTTTACAACAGAACCTGTTCAGACTTATAAGGGAAATTATAAATGTACAGGCAGACGAGAGCAGATACTACGATGCAAGAAACAAAGCTTCACATGAGGTAGCAAAGAAACTGAAGGCCGTAGTGGAAAATGAGTGTTTACCTTATATATGATTATGTATGGAAAATAATGATTATAACCGGGAACTGGCCAAGTATATCTGGTCAATACTAAAAACTCAGATTACAATATTCATATCTTGGGGAGTTAATCCTGAGAGTATGAAGGTGATTGAAGGAGGTCTGGAGTTTCATTGCCAGGGATTCAAACATACAGGAAAAGTACAGATTGTTCTTGATGAAGGGAAAGATCTGTTTGAAGTGCACCTGATTTCTGAAAATGGAGAAAAGATAAAAACTATAGAAGACGTTTATCTTGATAATCTCGTTTCTGTGATAGATGAGAATGTGGAGAAAACGGAAGACTATGAAAAACGGATTTCTGAAGAATATCATATTATAGAGCTTTAGAAAATCTGTGAGAAAACGAATCCTGGGAAAAGTAGGAAAATCTGAAAATCCGAAATTCTCAGGATTTCGTGTTTTATGTGACGGGCTTAATGGGTATTGAACGTTCGTTTAGTATCCGTGAAGAGTGTTAATGAAATGTTAAACAAATATGGAGAAGCAGAAATATGTTGCTTATCTCCGACAGTCCACTAAGAAACAACAAAATTCAGGACTTGGAGTAGAAGCACAGAGAGAAATAATACACAAATATCTGAAGGACACAATTCCAATTTCTGAATATATCGAAACAGAGAGTGGAAGAAAATCTGACAGACCTAAACTTACAGAAGCTTTGGGTGAATGTAGAAAAACAGGGGCTACGTTGATAGTTGCCAAACTTGACAGACTTTCCAGAAATGTAGCATTCACCAGCAAACTCTTGGAAAGTGATGTGGAAATAGTATTCTGTGATTTCCCTGAAGCAAATAAACTTGTCCTTCATATCATAAGCAGTATAGCTGAATATGAGGCTGGACTTATATCACAGAGAACAAAACAGTCATTGGAAGCCAAGAAGGCAAGAGGATGCAAGCTTGGAAAACCGGAGAATCTTTTAGAGAAACTCGATCAGGCTATCGAAAACAGCAACAGGACTAACAGAATGAAAGCTCTCGATAATCCAAACAACAAACGAGCTGCTGCATATCTGAGAGTCTTGGTTAAAGAGGAAAAATCATTATCTGAAATGGCGAGAATTTTGAACAAGGAAGGATTTGTAACTTCTCAAGGAAAAGAATTCAATCCATCGCAAGTGAGAGTATTAATTAAAAGATATGAACTTAGATAATAAGAAAGAATATGGAAACAAACTACATTATCATCTTAGACTTTTCGGTTGGAGAAGTCATTAGAATCAAGCTTACGGAAGAACAAATGTAGGAATCAGAAAGGTATGATGATTTGAAGATTACCTTGAAACACTAGAGGAAAAGTATGATTTTAGGATAAAGGACTGTCAATAGATGGTTACAGAAACTTATTGTGAACGTAATTTCGGATTTTAAGGTAATGACATACGATTGCAAAATCAGGATGAGTATTACATTGGAAACCAGTGTAATGATGATTTCTGGTATTCCGGATTTAGCTGATATAAAGGAATAGAATTAGACTAAATTGGATATTATTGATTAATGTAGAAAGAGGCTACCGATTGCTGGTGGTCTCTTTTTCTTCTTTTGGAGGGTAAGAGGTAAGGAGTATACATAGCACAAAAAATCTACAAAGAGTTGAAAAACCTTCTATAAAAGATAGAAATCCCTAAATAAATTATTCCATTATCCTGTCGGTTATGTAATAATACTCTAACTCTTACCCTTGTCCCAGCTTTGTATTATACTATTAGTGGGACAGTATAACTAATAATATAGAGAATAAGATAAGTGTTTGATTATTAGATATTTTATCAAGGTGTAAGGTATAAATACAATATCCCATTTATCTACTGGGACAACATAAGGAAAGAAATATAATATTATTTTCCGTCTATAAAATATCTAAAAATCTTATCTTTGAAAGAAATAATACTCTTTATCGAGCGTAATATTGAACAAAAAACGTATATTTGTAAAGTCTGACCGGAGAAATGATTGGACTATAATAGAAAGCGTTTTTTGCTTTTATCCTGAAAACGAAATCGCCAATTTCAATAGTGAAGGGATGAAGGACAATATTACGCTCATTTTCTGTTTGTATATGTTTTCCTGTATAGCCCATGCTGTATAGGTACATATATCATACAGGCGTGGGAGTATTGTTTCTTTTTATTCATCTTCACGAGGTGTTTGGCGATACCTGTTTTCGATGGATAGAGTAGGAAAAGTCCTCACGCCTTTATTGTATTTTTAAATCTAATGCTGAATTCCGGGGACTTATAGGCGTATAAGGAGGCTATTGCTATGATAGAGCAGAAGACTTTAACAGCGATTTTTGAGAGCAACAAATCTATTTTGAAAGAAAGATTGGAAGGGCTAATCTTGCCTTCTGACGCTTCTAAGATTCAGAAAATCATCAATGATTATCTGAATGAAATGTTTAATAATGAAGGGGAGTTCAGACAAAATCTTACGCAGTCGGAAGATTATATTTTGCAGGCGACACTTTCATTGTTGAATGCTCAGCAGGCAATGACTAAAGAAATGACACCTGTTGTCACTCCTGTACAACCGAAATTGGAACCGGCTTCTCCGCAACCCTTTTCCGGTCTGAAGAAAGAGAAATACTCGTATGCTTTGGGTGGGACTGCTATTGGTAGCGGTGTAGGCGGTTTGTTATTGGGTACTTGGGGAGCAGTCTTTGGTGCTATAGCTGGAACAGCCATCGTATTGTATTATGCTTCTAATCAAACGGCTCCGACTCCTCAACGGAAAGATTTGGGAGAGAAACCTCTGTTACAGCAGCCCAAATTGAACGTAGATGTCTTTTTGGCTATTGTGAAGAATATCTGTGGTAGCGTGGATTCATTGATTGATACTTTCCGGGCACAGATTAATCGTGTAGTTAACAAATACGAAAGTCAAGAGAAACCGACATTGGAGAAAGAATACCGTTTCTTGTTGGAAAGCGTGCAATCACTTATGGGATATAAGCGTGCGCACAACAAGGATGAGAAGTTTGTACGTAAGATTCAGGAGCGTATCGAAGATATGGCGGAATCTTTGGATAATTATAACCTTGTTGTGGAGGATTATACAGATGAGCATGGAAACTGGTTCGATAAAATAGAAAACTCTAATGTACAAGCGACTACTCAAGTATTACCTGCTATTGTGAAGAATGGGAATGTAGTATTGAAAGGACGTGTGTTTATACCAACGACTAATTCTTAATACTATGACCATTATGGATACGTATGTACAGTGCCCTTATTGTATGGGATATAATACCCATAAGGTGCCTATGTATAAAACATTAACTGGTGAAATAGAGATTGTTGCACCAAGTTGTATTAAAGTTCTCTCTGGAATTAATAGTAAACCTCGAAAATGGAATCAAATTGTTGACGAAGGACAATTTAATTTCTTGGGATTTTGCGAGAGTTGTCAAGCAAAATTTGTAATGCAAGAGAAACTAATTATTAGAATTGGAAGCGAATTGCCTGAATCAAACCCAGATGTATTTTTGATGCAAATAGATGAGATATTTTCGATAAATATGCCTAATGCGGCTTTTCCTAATATGAGTGTTGCAACAGGAAAAATTTCTAGTGGCAAAATACAGATGGGTGATTCTGTTAGGATAGATTCAGGTCTATATAGCATTGAAGCCGTGGTGCTAGGAATCGAAATGTTTCGGAGGATATTGCCTTGTGCAGAAGTCGGAGATAATTGTGGGATTCTTCTTAATGTAAGTAAGGATAGAATACGGCAAGGTGATATTTTGAGAAATAAATAATTCGATGAATATAAATATAGTAGATATTGTTATGAGTGTAGCTAATTATCGTTTACGGGAACAGATATTGCAAATGATTTCGCAATGTTCTTCTCATCATAATTTGAATGAGGGATGTTCGGTTGGTTCTGCCGGATTAAATCAAGATAAGTTAAAAAGAGTTTTGTATAATACTTATCATTCGTATTGTGGTCTGGATAGAGTGGAGTTTGCATTTTCTGCAACAATTGGTAAAGTGATAGATATGATTGTGAAGAAGATGCCTGTTGAGACTCCAAACAGTGGTACGATTTCTCAGGGAACAAGTTATTCTTATTCTTATTCTGAAACAATCGGGACTTCAAGCAAAAGCCCTAATCATAGTATTTCAACGTCAACTAGTGCTGTTAATATGGAAAAACGAAAATATGAATATGTTATCGGTATTGATTTAGGGCATGGAGAAACTTCTGCCGCTATCTGTCCGTTGCAATGGGATACACCCGTTGAACAATTAGATCCGGTTAAAGACCTGGAAATGGGAGGAAATAAGAAGGTCATACCTTCTGCCATTACGATATTGGACAATGGGAATGCATATATCGGAGACTCTGCTTTCAATCCAGAAATTTTGAAACAGGCTGATGTACACGTCTGTTTTAAGAAAGCACCTAAAGATATCAATGGAGAATCGGAGAAACTAATGATACGTTTTATGCAGGAAGTATATCGCCGTATCCGTGAGAACAATTCTGCCATGTTGACGGATGATAATCATTTGGTATATATAGCCACTCCATCTGGTTGGGATAAGCCGACTCAAGATTTATATTTGCAAATGGCTAAACAAGCAGGTTTGCCTATGGGCGGAATAACTAAAGAATCGAGAGCTGCCTTTGTGCGTGCCCAACATGATGTGACTTCCGGCTTGGGAAAATATATAGAAAAAGGAGCAGTCGTTTTTGATATGGGTTCCAGCACATTGGACTTCACTTATATGACTTCTAACAGTAAGTTGATAGACCATGGATATGATTGTGGTGCTTCATTCATTGAAAAAACGATATTCAAAAATTGTGAAGAAAATTCTCCGGCTATTCGTCGGTTTGAAGAGAAGTATGAGCGACTGACTCCCTATCTTTTGTTCGAAGCAAGGAAAGTAAAAGAGCAGGTATATTTCGACCCCACCTTGAAAGTAAAGAAAACAATTAATTTTGAAGATTTCATTGATGATGAGGACTTTGAAGACGACCGTTTCAAAATGCTTTTCCAACCGAAAGAGTTGAATGCATTATTGGAACAGGTAGGTTATATTAAAGAAATAGAAGATGCTGCACGTGATTTTGCTACTAACCATATTCATAATGCTTCTATCTATGGTGTATTTCTTACCGGTGGAGCTTCACGGATGGATTTCATTAAACCATTGGTAAGCAGATGTTGGAATATACCTGAGTCGCAGATTTATCGTGACCAAGACCCTTCTTTAACGATATCTCAAGGTGTGGCAGAAGTGGCTCGTATGGATTTGCGGACAGAAAGTATGGATGAAGGCCTGGAAGATGCTATTAATCGATTACAGAATAGTGATACGATATACAATACGTTTATAGATAAATTTTGTTACGCCTTATGGGATCGTATTACAGATGAAGTAGGAGCTACTGTAACGGCATTTAGAGATGCTGAAGAAGATTTTTCGTTAAGTGACTTGCAGGATTCGATAACGAGAAATGTTCAAGAAGGTATCAATGAAGTTGTTCCAAACTTACCTGTTTGTATTCAAGAAGCAATAACAGAAAATACGCAGAATATACAAAGCAAGGTAGAAAGCATCATTTCTCATTATTCTAATCAAGGACTGAATGTCCCTAAGCCTAAATTGGAATTACATGAGATTGATACAGGTGATGTTAATTTGGATGATGCAATTAATTCCATTTCTGAAAAGATAGCATCTGAAAGTGAGAATTGGACGGGTGCTATTGTCGGAGGAGCTATCGGAGGTGCCATTGCTATGTTATTGGGGGGACCGCTGGCGTGGATTATTGGCGGAGCCGCTTTCTTGGGACAATTATTCTTCGGTAAGTCTGATGAAGAAAAGAAAAGGGATGCAATGATGAAAGAATTGGATAAAGGAGACCGTGCTAAAGTCTTTGATTCCATTAAGGATCAATGGGAGAAGATTCAAAAAGACATTGATGAGTCTGTTTACAAAGCTGTTTCCCGTAATAGTGAGATAAAGCAATCTATCAATCTTGCAGTTTATCAGTTACTGCAAGGTTACAAAGAAAGCCTGAAGAAAGCTCGAATTCTAATTGATTAAGTTATGGATACGCAATTACAAGCAATAGAGCCAACCGCAAAGGTCTTGGCTGCCACAGCTTTGTCGCAGTCCTTGTCGTTCTGTACGGAGCGGAAGTATTTGGAGAGAATTGGTGATAAAAGTTCAAACGATATATTCCGCATAGAAGCTATACCCGGTACATTGAAAGAAGAGGCTACATGGATTGAAATAAAGCAGGTAGGAAAACCGTTGGATAATTCTGCGGAGAGTTGTTTCACAGCTATTCAGAAAATCCTGTATTCTTGTTTCCTGCCCAAAGAGACCCAATTGCTTTTTCTTATTACAGGCAACGGAATAGAGAATAAGTTGTATTTAGGACTACGTGCAACGGGAGAAAATGTTCGCTCGAAAAGTATAGTCAAGTATCTGAATGAATTTATAAAAGGTGCATGGCCCGGACTCCAAACCCGTATTGTGCAAGAGACGGATGGGAGTTTATCCACATTCAAAAAAGAAGTAACGGAGGATGTTTTTGAGAATATCTATGCCTTGACAGGAATCCCGTCAATGGAAGGACAGTATAAGAATCTCTATCCTGCGACCATCGATAAATTGATGGCAGGGATGAGCAAGAGCAAGCACTATGCGTATTTGGTTGTGGCCGATCCGATAGAAACCAATGATGCGGAATTTATGCTTTACCAATGTCGGGAGATGAATGGACAGGCTGAATCGTTGAAATCGATGAATGTAACGGAAGGTTTATCCAGAGGTAAGTCTTCTTCATTTACTTCTTCGCACACAGAAGGAATTTCTAGTTCTGAATCTTACCAAAAGAAAGATTTTTCTAAAATGGGTAAGCTCGCTTTGCAGGCAACCGGATTAGGAATGGCGGCTTCGTTCTTTCCTGCGGCACAGTCCGTAATGGATGGCGTGGCAGATGCAGGCGGTGCTTTATTGGCCGGAGCGGCCGGGATGTTAGGTTTTTCTGCTGTGGGTAATATCATCAATTCGTTAAGTCCGACAAAAACGACTTCTACTTCTACTAATTCAAGTGACTCAACAAGTACTACACAAGGAACGAATGAAAGTCAGTCGCAGAGTCTGAGCCGTAATATTGTGAACAAACATATAGAAGCGGTTTCCGAGCATCTGTTTTATCAATCCAAACGATTGGAAACCGGGAAAGCCATCGGTTTGTGGAAAGTTGGCGTATATCTGATGGCAGAAAAGAAGTCAGACATTCAAGGAGCAGCCCTTCAGTTGCGTTCTATTTTGAGCGGACAAGAATCCATTTTCGAGCCTATTCGTATTCATGATATTACTAGCATCTTGGATGAAGAAGATAGAAGCGGAAGAACTTTACGTGAAATGAGTCTGGCGCAACTGATTGCTCCTACACTGATGATTAACACACGCAATGGAAAGCGCTTTGACCATCCTCTAGGTGAACATTATAAGGAATTGAAAACTGTACTGACCACTAAGGAACTTTCCTATTTGGTTAATTTCCCTTTGCGTTCCGTACCGGGAATAAGTGTGATTGACAGTTCTCCGGAATTTAGTTTGAACCAGCCGGAAATTAATCCGGAAGAGAAAACGATAGATTTCGGGAAGTTGCTCTATGGTGGTACCGAGACAGAGATGTCTTATAGACTTCCCCAAGATTTATTGTCGAAACATACGCTGTTGTGTGGCATTAACGGAACAGGCAAGACCAATACAGTACAGGCTATCTTGAATAGTATTTCAGGGAATATTCCATTCTTGATTATTGAACCTGCAAAGACTGAATACGTGGATTGGGCGATAGAATATAATAAATCGCATCAAGACAATCTCATATCTGTTTATATCCCCGGATGTAAAGCCTATAAAGATAAGTCAACACGGGAAAAGATAGGTTTGAAACCCTTGAAGTTGAATCCGTTCGAGATAGTGTGGCTGAACAAGGAACAGGAGCCTAATATATTGACGCATATCGACCGTTTGAAATCGACTTTTGCCGCGGCGTTTCCGATGTATGACATATTACCAGTATTGATGGAAGATTTGATTTATACCATTTATCAGAATAAATCAACGGATTGGTTGAGTAAAGAACCGATTTATAATCAAACCCTTCCACCTACACTGAACAGCATGAGTCTTGCCGTGGATGTCGTAATAGGGAACCGACAATATGAAGAACGGGTAGAACGCAACATGAAAGCTTGCCTGAATACACGCATTGACAGTTTGAAACGTGGTTGGAAAGGTGAAATGCTGAATACGATACATTCTACTCCGTGGAATGAATTGTTCGAAAAACCTTGTGTGATCAATTTATCGTATGTGGGGGATGATACGGACAAGTCCTTTTTCATGGCTCTGATTTTACAGTTCTTGTATGAATATACTACGGCTAAAGCAGAACTCGGTTTGATAGATTTCAATGATAACGGTTGTAATCATTTGACGGTGATAGAAGAAGCACATCGGGTAATGATGAAATGCGATAGTCCTGAACTTCCCCAATATAAATCGGCCATGATGTTCAGTAATATGCTTTCTGAAATACGTGCTTACGGCGAAGGTTTGTTTCTGGTTGACCAGGTGCCCACGCGACTGATTCCGGATGCTATCAAAAATACGAATATCAAAATTACGCATCGGTTGGTGGCCGAAGATGATTGCAAGGCTATTGGCGAATCTATGGGAATCAGCGAGGAACAACGAAAAATAATTCCTACACTTTTAGTGGGGCAATGTGTGGTTTCTACTTCATTGTCTCCAGATAAGCATTGGGTAAAAGTAAACAAGGTGAAATGATAAAGGCTTATGATTGAAGAATGTAATGAATGTACACGGGATTCTAATGTGGAGGGCACAAAATCACCGCTCGAACTGAGTCAAGTGCAGGAAAAATATCTGAAGGAATTGAATATTCCTTCGGATGTTTGGAAAGGAATGTCTCCGGAAAGCCAAGCTCAACAACTGGAGTTTATTGTGGAGCGATTCAATGAAATCAATATGCCAGAGGGATTCAACAAGGAAGAAGCCATGGGCAAATTGTTCTCGCCTGAGATAGTGGAATCCTATAAGCAGTTAGAAGCTCCGCAGGACTTTATACAGATAGAGCAAGTTTCGGATGTATTGGCTAATTGTGAAGAATTGAATTTCGAGCGTTGGCAATCCTTGGAACTTTCAGAAAAAGAAAGCGTATTGAATGCATTGGAAGTCAAGATAGCCGGGATTGAACATCGTCCGCCATGTCCGGTAAGATTGACGAATATGCCTCCTCAAACATGGGGAGGATTTAATCCTGGTTCTAAGACGATTGATATAAACTGCTCTTATGTGGAGGCATCCGCACAAGAGCGTGGTTTATTTCGTGAAATTTTGGACACTTTGGTTCATGAAGGTAGACATGCTTATCAGGATTATAATGTGAATGTTTGTGAGGTTCATCCGCGCCATAGTGAAGTGAACAGTTGGGCTGAAACTATGGCCGGCGGTAAATGGGGTTATCATAGAGATACAAGTACGCTTTTAGGACAACGGCTTTATGAGCAACAGTCCATTGAGATAGATGCTCGCAACTTTGCGGCAGATGTATTAGATAGGTTTGATCAAAAAATAATGGTATGATGGAAAAGGACTATATATATAATGTATTGCTCGGAAGAGGTTATGACGAAAAATCTGCCCAGTTGGTAGCGGTGGATTTGATAGATTTAAGCCAGCCGCTTGATGCTTATCTTGCAAAGTGGATGCAAGATGAATCTGATATGCAGGATTACAGCCTTCATGGCTATTCCATCAAGCAGTTGATGGAAGAACGCAATATGACTTATCCGGCAGCTTTGTTGACGTTGGATTGGGTAATGAAAGAACCGGATGCGGCTGTAGCAAGTCTTAAACGTGGAATTAAGTAATGAAGCTAAGTAATATAGAATTATGTCTACATTTTTATTGACGGCAAAAGTAAATATTCCATTAAGCGGTGGAATGAAGATTGAGAAAGGGCAGATCTTTGAAGTGAATTTGCCTTTTGGTAAGATTCCTTTCGATTCAATAGATAGTAAAAGCCGTGTTACAAGAATCTTGGAATTGGAAGGTTTTGACATAAAAGGGCACGAAAGTATATTGAGTGGTGGATTCTTTGATTACAAGAAAATTTGAGTTTATAATGTCTTCCTTTTGATGGGTAATTAGTCGGGTGATATGAAATGGATTAAATATACAGGCATTAATAAGAAGTTTCTTATTACGCAATTAGGTATGGCTAAATGTTCTCAATGCGGATGCGTTAATTGCAAGAGATTGACTATTATAGATTATCTCCCGCATAAGAGGAAACAGGGTTTACGTTTTTAATTTGATTAATATACAGGGAATTGGATTGCATTTACTTTTGTCGAATAGAAGAATATGCAATTATTAGGAAGAGGTGAATTGAAATCAAGCTGTTTGTCTTTCTAAAGTCCCTCTTTAGCTTGCCAAAGTGCCTCCTTAGGCTGCTCAAGAGGCACTTTATAAAAACATCCGAATGTAGAGTGATGAGAAAGCCTTTATACAATGCGATTCTACCGGTTACCCTTGTAACGTCAATGCGTTTATAGCATTTGTCTGGCATACTTGCAATGGCTGTATCTGAACTTCGGTTGTTTCGACTTCATTGTCACTCCGCAAGAGGAATATGTATTCCAGGAATGAAATCCTAACGGGCTGTGGCTTTGGATAGAGCAGGAGACCGGGATGAAGATATCACAGGCGATAGCAGAATGTTTAATGGAAAAATGTGAAACTTATGAAGACAACAAACAAGGATAAACGTTATCCACCAAGCATAACTAACGGCATTTGGCTTTGTATCCTTTCTCTTTTATATCTTCACTTGGGTTTGCTAATTGTACCCATTCTTACCATAGTGGCGCAACTCTATTTCATCTATGCCACTAAGCAGTGGTTGAAACGTTATGGAGGCAAGCGGAACTTCGACATGGCGCATTCACTTTTCCATTTGGGGCATCCTCGTTGGATGACGGATGCAGGGATAACCTCGTATGTGGCGAGTACTTATCTGGCACCAGTCGTGATGTTGGTGCAGAGCTTTTGGATTGATACAGATGGTAGTCTATCACAGACGCTACAATGGTGGATTGTCAATTCATTTGCTGTTGGTTATTTGGGTGTATGTAAGTATCAAAAAGCATAGTAATTGATACTATTTCAGTGAATATCGAATCCGGAGCAGACCAAGCCAAAAGAATAAATCAAGTTTTTTACGATATTTGTATAGGTAACTATTATGTATATGTAATGGAAAACTGAATTTTATAAACGATTATTATGATACGAGGAACAACCTTATTCATTTGCACCAAGTGCAAGAAAGTCTTTTTAGCTCCGGATATGGAATATAACGCAACGTTTTTTTCGTTGCCCATACCCTGCAAGCATTGTGGGAGCAGACGGACAATGCCTATGTGGCATCGTCTGGCTAAGTCCGTGTATGAGAAGATATGGGAAACGATGGAGAAGAAATAATTTTTATATAGTGAAAATATGAGACCCATTGTTATATGTATCGGTACAGGTGCTTGTCTGATAGCACAACGCTCTTTGGTTCAACAGGTAGATAAACTGTCCTCTTTTATTTATGTTGACGAAGATAAGAACGTTGATGGGGAAAAGGAAAAAGTAACATCTGTGCTTGGGGAGTTAGCCAAAAGTCATTCTCTTAATAAGGATGCCAAGGTAATACTTTTAGCCACTTTGGGAGGTGTCACCGGGAGTAAATATGTTCCCAAAATAACTTCTATATTGAAAGACTGCGGAATGAAAAGTTATGCAATAGTAATCATACCTTTTGAATGGGAAGGTAAGAAGAGAACAGACCTTGCTCTGGATATGCTTGACAGATTTGTAGAAGCCGGTTGCCATATCTACGCTTTCATGAATGATCGCATTACGGAACGTTACGGTCTTTTTACGGAAGGTTTTGCATGGGTTGATGGAATAGTTTTCGATTTGATAAAGTCGATTGTGAACTCTACTACTGAAGATTTCTTGAAAGGAGAAGGCAAAGATTTATTCCTGTATAAATAGCTGCTATGGATTGGGACGATATTAAAGAGAATTTTGGGTATGCCGCACTTGCGATAGGCGTGATATTTGGCTATATCATTTCTGCCCCGTTCTATGGCGTTTACCTGATAGGAAGAGGTGCTTATTATTACCTACCTTCGAACATCAGGAAGCGAAGGATGGAGGCACAGCAAGAGCAAGATAAGAAAGAAAAGGCAAAGCAACGGGATGCGGAAATCGAAGTATTGGAAAAGCAATTGGGAATGAATACCGAGAATAAATTCCGCATCTTATGTGATAAGTACTATTATAAGAATTCCGAAGATCCTGAATATAGGAGTAGGTACGGATACTTGGAAAATTTGAGACAGAAAGCAGCGGAAAACTATATCAGTCCTGATATTATTGTGGCCGTGGAGTGTTATGAACCGAAATATTACGAAGGGCTATACAAAACAGGTGAACCTTCAGAACTTTTTGATGAATTTTGGGATGGTGATAGAAGAATTCTATATAAACAAAAATTCTCATCGTTTAAAACTTATCATACGCATCAGAAAGAGCAATTTGACTCAGAACAATATGGAGCAGACGCGCCCCGCAAAGATTGTTATGTAGTGCTTTTGGTGCATAAGGATTATTACCGGGTGCCGGAAGATGCCCTCATCCGACATAAAGAAACGATAGACAGCAAGTATATGGGAACTTTTTCTTTCAGTGACGATGCGTCGCTCTATGTTAATAGCTTCAATAACTATATGAACCATTTTGCTTTCCATCCCTCGCAGATGACGGAGCCGGTCAGGAACTATTTCCGCCGCCTGTACACCTTGGCGGAATGCGGAAATTATGACAATTATTTCATCGTGCAGATACCTGGTGAATTCCAATTCTCTGATGTGGAAGCGGGAACGGATGAACGGTTGAATAAGTTTATAGCGGATTTCAAACGGAAATACAAGAAAGTTGATGAAAGATCATAATTCTGATTTTATAAAAGACTTGACGGCAGAAGCGGAAAACGGTGATGTGGACGCCCAATATAAATTAGGTTTGCTGTATCGGACAAAAGAGCATCTTCATTATAAAGAAGCCTTCAGATGGCTATTGAAAGCGGCTGAACAAGGACACGCAGAAGCCCAAAATGCAGCAGGAGAGATGCTCCTTTTGTGCAGGAAGAAAACTGCCGGGCAAGGACACACTGGCTCACAAAACACGGTGGATAAGATGCTTCATCCGCTCAAAGATACACAGCAAACAGATAAAGTGGCTTTCCATCAGATTATAGAAACCGCCGAGCAGGGGAAAATAGATCTGGAAGCAAAGTTTGACAACCGGTTAGGGCATATCAGAAAAGATTGGAGCATAAAAGAGCTGGAAGCAATGTTGGGGCTTACCGGAAGAGATGATTCGTGTTGTGCGTACGATCCTTACTATTCTCCTCATTACAGTCCTAATGTATTCGATTTCGAAATTCCAAGCAGGCGGGAATACCTGGAAGAACTGAAAAAGAAGATAAAGGAGGATTTCCAAAGTCCGGGTATCATACTTGCTACAAAGGAAATTACATATTTTTTGGAATATTCAGGCAAATGTCAGGTGCTGATGTTGGTAAACAAGAATATCTATAAGATACCCCCGTATTCTCAAAATGCTGATGAATACTTCAAGCACTTTTACAATGAAATACGCCGGGAGAATGCCGATAGACGGGATGATATCTGTCTGATCTATCGGAAGAAGCAGGGAAGACTACGCACGCTTTCCAAATGTGGAAAATATGAGGATTATTTTGTCGTGGAAATTCCCGGAGCATTTCATTGTACAGATGTAAGTTTTGAGAATAAGTCAATCAGACAGATTGTTGAACATTTCAAGAAGAGGTACATGAAATAGAGGCAGATAAAGCGATATTTCAGGAAAGATATAACGCACCGAGACCCACCCCAAGTCTCGGTGCGTTTCTTTTTTTCCGCCCAAATGTAAAAAACGCGCTTTCCATCCGCCCAAATCCTAATATCTGAAAACAAACAGAACCTTACCATGTTTACAGATTTCATTAAACAGATATTAGGAGCAGAAAGACGTACTACTACTTCTAATCGCTTGGAAAACGCTGTGCCAAGTGTTATCGCAAAAAAAGACAGCAACAAACCTATCCCTGAAAAATACGAGAAAGATATAGAAGCCTTACGAAAGAAGTATGGAGAGAATTTTAAAACTGGTCTCTGCATTGAAATAACACTGAAGGAGCTTCTGGAGATATGCCCGAGAGAAAGAAGGCGAACTGATGCTTATACAGGACTTATATCTTTTCTAAAAGCTAAACTGGGAATTACATTAATCATTAAATCACAAAAATCTAAACTATGAAAAACTATTTTATTGCAAATAAAGAAGTCCTCGATACTACAATGACGATAGAGGAGATTGAATCAGCCGTAAATGATTCTTTGGAGGAAACAACTGGTGGAATGGTATCTTTCGCAATTGAGGAGTTAAGCGAAAATCATGTAATTATGAAATTTATCCGTGATTTTAATATCAATCCAGACAAACCAGTAATATATGATACTGACGCAAATATTATATCTGGTATTGGTCTTAGAGCTTTTACCCCTAAAAAGATGGGCGGTTATCCATTAATTAGTCCACTGTGTTTTAACGGTAAAAATTTCTATACCGATGTAACTACCTTCATTCAGTTCTATAAGACACTGTTACTATTTACATGTAAAGGGGAAGGGCTTGTTGAAGAAATCGGTATAAGATGTTATCCCGATTGTATCATAATGAAAATCACGTATTAAACTAAGGAGGAGACAGTAATGAAAAAAGAAAAGAAGGTATTCGTTATGGGTAAAGTATATACCATAACAGAAACAAACATTAGTGAAATTGAAAAAGCTGTGCAGGAAGATTTGGATGCTTATGTTGGTAAAGATAAAGTTGAATTTAAGCTATATACATTAGGAAATGTTGTAGCCATGTTTTTCAATAGACCTTTAGACTATTCCACTTTAGGGGCTAATCCGGAGAAGGATATAAATGCTGCTGATACCTTGATTATAACTGGAGAAGGATATAATGGATTTAAAATGCCTTCGCCTCTTCCACCAATGCCTTATTTAGGACATATAATTTATAATCTGGAGCAGTCAGAATTTCTGAAGACCTATAAAGAAAGTGCTAAAAGATTAGGTACCAGTAAAATAAAGGATGCTTGGTTGGAGATAAATCTAGAATCAATCATATTGAGAGTACAGACAAAGTGATAATAATGTAAGGAGATGGTCTAATTTGAGACTGTCTCCTTTTTTGTCATTTAATAAAAATGGGAAATTTGAAGGACCTGAAAACTTTATATCTGAAAAAAAACAAAAAACAGTAATTTATGAAAAAAGACAAAATGTTTACTTTATTGCAAAGAATAAATTACACAAGGTATGGTTTGGAGTATATTGACTTTAATGAAGTTGTAGAAGTTATTCGTAATGGGGATTTGGTATTGTATGATAGTGAATATGGGAAATATACACTAAGACAGGCAGTCGAACGCATCAGAACTGTACCGGAAGAGGAAAGGCAATATTGGAAATCCAGATTATTGCCTGCTGTTGCTTGGAATGCCCGATTTTTAAAGGTTAATAGGAAAGGACTGGATGATTATTCGTGTATTACAGCTATGGATTTTGACCATATAGCTACAAAAGATGCAATAATACATCTACGAAATCGCTTGAAAATTACACCATGTGTAGTCTGTGTGTTTGTTACTCCCAGTGGAGAAGGACTGAAAGCTCTAGTACTGCATGATAATGAGAGTCCGGACTTGCATAGGGATTTGTATGAACAACTATTGAAGAAATTCAATGTGGCAAGTAAAGATGAGAGCTGTAAAGATATAGCCAGAAGAAACTATCTGAGCTATGATCCGGATATTTGGATTAATCATAATCCGGTTGCTTTTCATTATATTCCTACCATAAAAACTCAAAGCAATTCAAAACAATACTCTTCTAATAATGTAAAGACTGTTTCAGATGAAAGTATTATTCGCATAATGGATTCTTCATGGAGAAAGAACCATCCTGAATATTGGCAGGAAGGCAACAGAGCTAATAGTATATTTAAACTGGCTTGTCTTATGTGCAAATGGGGAATTGATAAAGATCTAGTTATTGAATATTTCGTTGATGGTTGGAAGAGTCTGACAATGAATGAAGATGAAATTATGAATCATGTAATAAATGCTTATAAGGCAGAAGCTGATAACTTCGGAACATTACAATTCAGGATGTATTGAAGTTTATATGGTATGAGTAAACCGAAGGCAGATTATAATAAGTGTATTATACCACTCAAGCGGCGTTAGCCTACAACAAACGAAAGAGAAAATATAGATAATGCACTTTTTTTAATGAATTTATGAAATTTACTTATAAGTAATAGTGTTTTTTCTTAAAAAAAGTGATGCGTTCCGTTTACTCATCAAAGAGGAAACGGGATGCATCCAATATTCTAATAATCATAAAAATAATAAGAAATGATAAGTGTCATAAATATTAGCATGCCACCAAGTTGTAGATATATGAGTGATTATGATAAACTTATAAATGGCCTTTTACCTATAAACGGTAAGTTTATTCTTAATAAGACACTTACTGGTTGTGGAGGAACATCGTTATTTCTTAATTCTGGTCTGATGGTAGTAATCATTTCTCCACGTATTCAGGTATTGAAAAATAAACACAAACAGTATCCTGATAGTTTTCTGTTTCATATTCCTCAATGTGATAACAGACAAAGTGCTATAAAACAGAAAATGGAAGATTTGAATTCGTATTTATGGTTACATTATGGATTGACACCTTTCGGACAACAACCTCCTCCTGCTAAAATATTGGTAACATTGGACTCGGTAGGTAAGGTGTTTTCTGTTTTGGAATCCTGTGGTATTATAGACAAGTTCTTTTTTGTAGTAGATGAGTTTCAGTGTCTTATGGGGGATGCGACATTTAAGGGAACTGTTGATATGAACTTTCTTGTTAATGTAGATAACAGAGCCAGACGTATATGTTACTTGTCTGCTACACCTATTCCTGAACAATATTTGGATTATATCCCACAATTAGCCAATCTTCCTTATTATAAGTTACAATGGGATCCGGCTGTCATTGAGGAGCCGACATTGAAAAAACGGAAAATGAGAAATGGTGAGAATGCTGTAAAGTTATGTACTGAGTTGATACAGAAATATAGGAATAATGGGTATTTTGAACGTAAAATTATACAGGGAAATGTGGTGTATTCTCGTGAAGCTTGTATTTTTCTTAACGAAGTAAAGTCCATTATAAGGATTATCGAAAAGAATAATTTGCTCCCGGAAGAAGTTACAATTTTATGTTCAGAAAGTAAAAGTTCAGAACTGCCAAAGGGTTTTACAATAGGCGGTTTATGTACCGATCGCAATAATCCGATAAACAAGACCTTTACGTTTTGTACAAAAGCTTCTTTCGAGGGTGTAGATTTTTATTCTACAAATGCCAGTACTTATATTTTTATTGATGGAGGAAAAGAGTGGTTAAGTCTCGATGTTGCAATTGATCTTTCACAGATTCTTGGAAGGCAAAGGCTTGACAGTAATCCATTTCGTCATGATGCTACGTTATACTATAAAACTGTTCCAAATCCTGTAACAGAAGTTGAGTTCAGGCAAAAACAGAGTGAGATGGAACAGACTACAAAAGAGCGTCTTGACATGTATGATGCAAGTCAAGAAAAATCAAAAAAATGGTTAGTTGATCTTCATCTCAAAATATCACCTGAAGAGAAATTCGTAAGTGATTATGTTGATGTCATACAGGAAAATGGTCAGTCCACACTTGGTTTCAATTATCTGGTTATGGCTGCCAAGTGGAATCAGTGGTATCAAAGACGTTATTATTATAGTAATTCACATCAATTGATATCAGGTATTCAGTCTGCATTAGGAATAGGACGGAAGCCTGTAGAAGTAAGGGATTTTGAGTTATGGTATAATAACGCATCAGATAAAGACAAACTTGCTGGATATGCTGATTTTAGAAATAAATACCCTCAATATGATGAGTGGATTTTCCAGAACCCATTTATAGATTTACGTTTTCATCAGTGGTATGCTACCTTGGGTTATTCAACTTTACTGGAGCAGAATTTTCAAGAGGATAAAGTAGAAATGCTTTATGATGAATACTGTTTGAAAGATCAAATAAAGACAGTTTGCATGAATGTTTTTGAAGTTGGAAAATATTACTCAAAGAAAGAGGTAAAATCCATGCTTCAACAGATCTATTATAAATCCGGACTTTATCAGAAAATAGCCAAAGCCACAGATTTAAGTCAATACGTTAATTGTAGAGAAGTGCAGCGTATCGATGGGCAAGGTAAACGTGTATGGTATATTGAAATTTTATGATAGTCATTCGGGGTGGATTAAGGTTGGTATAATGGAATAATTCTTTATCCCGAATTGAGTCACAATTCGGGATAAATTATGGAGGTAAGCTACGTAACGGTTTGCCTCTATTTTTATTTTATGGGACTCTTATTATGCCATAATTAGGTTACATTTATGAGTGTTTTGTGTGTTGTTAATTGGCTGGTAATGGTTCACATATAATTGTTTCTTGTTTGATTGACTTTATGTATTTATTCACAGTCTTTCGGCATAGCTGTAAGAGGTCAGCGATATGCTGTTGAGTTTTTCCTTCATTATATAGCTGCTTTATTTGTGATAATACTTCTTGTGTAACCTTTCTACGCTTATCTTGCTTTGCGGAATTAGGTTGAGCATTATTTTCAACAGGTTGATTGACTAGGGTGGATTCTTTAGTTATTCTGGGTTTTGCTATTTTTGGGGTAGGTAAAGCAGCTTCTTCAGGTATAGAACATTCATACTCAAGATGTAGATAAGGATGAGATGCTATATTGCAAACAGATACTTCACTCGGAGTACTACCGAATTTATATTTAAGAATTTTTAATACTCGTTTGCGGTTTCCGAATCTTGACTCTGTTAATGCTATTGCAGAGTTGGCAAACCTGCTAAATTCAGCGGAGCCTGATAAATCATTAAGTTCAAGAGGCTTGTGTTTTTTATAATTTTTTGCAGTGTGTATTACAATTATGACAGTAAGATTGCATCCCTGCCTTTCGTATTTAGCTTTTAATGTGTTTATAGATAGGAAGAAACCATTTACATCCTTCGTGCTTTTACTTCTATTAAAACACGCAATGTTATCAAAAATTACTGTGCAATCTTCATGTGGATGTTCACTGGTTATACGTTGATGTACGTCATTATATAATTTTCCCAAGCTATCTAGTTCTCCACCTTGTATCCGTATAAATGTATTGGGATATTTACCCATATTCTCTCCAAAGCGTTTGCGTATATCAGAGTTTCTCATTTCTCCATCATAATAATAAACCTGTTGTGGTTTTATTACCTGATTGTCATTATTGGGAGCTATCTTAGATTTTTTTCCTCCAGCTATATCTAACCCTATTTGCATTGCTAATATGGATTTACCAGTATTAGGAGCTCCAACAATTAGACAAGTATCCCCTTTATAAAGCATGTTGTGAATTAAGCTTATTTCTTGGGTGCTTGTATCTTTGTTTATAGCATCATTGAGTGTTTCTGAAGGAGCTAATTTGTCAGACCTTTTAATGATATGATTTGTTTGTACTACATTTTTCTTATACCACCATTTTTCTATCTGCTTAACAATTTTTTTACCTATATATACGATTAATTGTACCGCACTCATTTCTATTATCTTCTTTAGGCTCTTATTCATACCTTAATAACTGATTTAATTTTAGCTGCAAAACTATTTTTTTATTTGATTATTTCTAAAGGAAATTAGTAGTATAAAATAGCAGATGATTAAATTGTAATTATTGATAATTATTTCTATTTATTACTAGTCGCATAATGTGTTGATGGGCATTATTTGCGATAGATGAGATAGCATAAGGTTCTCTTTGGTGGTATAGCTGAAAGACTCCACCCAGATAAACGCTCCTTGATAAAAATACTTCATATAGACTAAAGGTAAGCATCCGATTAAGTATACATTGTAAGGCTATTCACTCTTCCGTTGTTTGGCTAACAAAAAACATGGAACGAATAATGAGTAAAGAAGTATTCTGTCTGTTTATGAAAGATAATGAATAGTGGCCTGCCTATCAACTTTATATTTGCTTATAGGTAAACTTTGTGGTTTTATGAATCTACAATGTGTATTTTATTGGGTGTTTACAACTAAAGAATACAAGATGGAATAAGTTAGGCATTGAATCTGTTACAGCTTTAAAGTAAACACGCCTTTAACGTGAATTTATTAATGCCCGTCATTAATAGCAATTCCCTGATTATATGAACGGGGTCAGGTTTTTATTTTTGTGAGAATATTCAATGGATGTAGCTTTATATTTTGCATTTATGAAGACTAAGTTATTTTTCTATATCGGATTTAATTTTTTCTAATTTTTTCTTTGTATCTATGTATTGAAATTCGTTTTCCAGATTTTTTCGTTTGTAACTATTATAACCAGATTCATTGCCTGTAATATCGAAATAGTAACTTGCAGATTTAAAGGTAGGAATCTCGCTTAAGATTCCACAGTCTTTGGCTGCTTGCATTATTGTCATTGCTTTTTTGCCTTTTTCCCGTTGGCATAATTTCTTTAATTCTTTAATATAAAGCTCCTGATATTCTTGTTTATCAGTTGTGAATGGAATGGTAGTATCTGCTTCAGGGCGACCTCGTTTTACTATTTTAGGTTTTGAAAGTATTTTGATTATATCGTTTTTTCTTTCTTCAATTATCTTAAAAATAATATTATCTAATCTTCCATTTTGACATACTTCAGTATACAAGGT
>SAMEA3443758__coassemble_2507_pt1 | contig 25774 bp, 13 predicted proteins | sample SAMEA3443758__metabat2_high_PE_015 | metagenome-assembled genome bin SAMEA3443758 (sample SAMEA3443758) | Felis catus | biome: Faeces | place: United Kingdom | collected 2012
TAGAGTAACTCATTCGTAATGAGTAAGTCGCGGGTTCGAGTCCCGCTTTCGGCTCTTCTCATAAAAGCCTGAAATACAGATATTTGATTTTCTCTACACGAATCAAAATAATCAGGATGCCATTAAAAAAAAGGAAAATTCTTCCACTTTTGGAAGGAAAAAAGTACCTGAAAAAGTAACGCTGGATTTTCCTTGTCGGAGGACACAACTATGGCAACAATCAATCCTGTTATCATCCCGGAAAGAGTGCTTAGAAATGGAACGCATAAACTAAGAATTGCAGTAAGGCACAAGACAAAAACAGCATACATAATTACAAGAATCATACTTGACGAACCGGGGCAGCTCAGGAACGGAAAGATAGTAAGACATCCGGAAGCATGTATACTAAACAAGAAGCTCAGAAAGATGATGGATATATACGAAGAGCGTCTTGAAAAGATAAGGAATACCGATTTGTACACATGCGAGCAGCTTAGGGATATTATCAAGTCTGGACCGGATGGGGAAGAAGTGACATTCAAGGGAATATCCGGAGAGTATGTGAGTTATCTTATGTCAGAAGGAAGGAATTCTTATGCAAAGCTGATGGAACGCTCATCTAGATACTTTTGCGAGTATTGCAGGGGAGATATTGCAATGGAAGATATTACGCCCGTTCTTGTCAGGTCATTTGCTGAAAGCCTTAAAAAGCCGGGAAGGTCGAAAGCATACATAAGCACGATTCTAAGCCACATCAAGGCACTTATAAACAAAGCCATAACAAACCAGATGGTATCATACAGCATTCATCCGTTCGTATCGGTCAAGATACCACAATCTCCAGTAAGAGAAGTCACGCTAAGTCTTGAATCATTTGTTAGGATAATGAATTCAAAACCTGACTCCAAGAGAAAGAAGATGGCCAGAGACTTGTTCATGATTTCCTTCATGCTTGGGGGTATGAATCTTATTGACATAATGAATGTTGATTTCCGCGACAAGGAAGTAAGATACGTCCGGACAAAGTCTGCCGGAAGAACCCAGCAGGAGAACGTGATTTCATTCGACATGCCTGAAGGTATTGACAGGTATACAGGAGAATGGATGAAGCCTAATGGGAAGCTTGATTTCGGATACAATTTCACCTATCACAATTTCTCACAATACGTATCTTATGCGATAACAGACCTTGCAGAAGAGCTTGGCATAAAGGAAAGAGTGGTATTCTATTCTGCAAGAAAGTGTTTCGCTCAGTTTGCCAGCGACATCTGCATGCCTGACAGCGTTATTAACTACTGCCTTGGCCACAGCGACAGATCCAAAGGTGTAATCAGGTATTACACGAAGATAAGAAGCCGTCAGGCAAGCATCTGCATTAAGAGAGTGTGCGATTATGTGATAAGGCCGGAACTTTACAAGGACTTCGTTGAACTTAGAAGCATGTCATTAATGAATATGATGTGAAAATAAAGCCCCTTCCTGATACATATCCGGTCGGGACTGTTTGTTTAAACAAAAGTCTTCTATTTTACATTTGCAAATATAGTAATTATTCATTTTCTGAAACCTCGATTATCTTTTTTCTCTGTTCTTCCTTCAGCTGATTAAGCTGGAAAACGCTGTCTTTAATCAGATTGATAGTGGTTCCTGAATTCTGTTGCTGTTCCTGGCTGGATTCGTTGAACTTCACAACAAGGTTGGATATCACTTCAAGCAACTTGGTTATCTTGTTAATGTCAGTCTCAGTAGCACAAAGAACAATTGCCCTGTTGATGGCAATGTCAGCAAGTGAGTTAATCTTATGGAAATGGTTCTGAAGGAATTCAAGCTTGGCCCGTGCGAAGTCAATCTCTACCTTCTCTGCGATAAGAGTAGAGCTTGCTGATTCTATGTCTCCCTTGTACCGGTAATACCACTGCTTTATCGTGTTGGTATTGATACCTGTCTTCTTGTGCATGATTGAATAGTTCATACCGCTGTCAATCAGCATCCGCACAACCTTTATACGGTCCTCATCAGTGTAATTCAGCTTAACAGAGTGCTCTATTTCCTTCACTTTTTTTGCCCTGCTCCTTCTTGCAATCTTCTTCTCTTCGCCCATAACTGTAACTAATATTGTAACTCAGTTACAAAAATGATGTATTTTGTAACTTTTAACATTTATAAGTGCTTATAATGTTCTAATTGCCAAAGATATACGAAGTTACAAGAAGTTACAAGGTTTGTAACTTTGTGTAGAATTTAAATTACCAAATTACGCAACTTATGATACTGATAATTAGCTTACTTTGTCAGTGTGACACAAAATAAATTATACGCGTATGATTGGAGCTATATTAGGAGCCGTAGGCGGACTTGCATCCGGAATAGCCGGAGGAATCAAGTCTGCCAAGGCGGCAAAGGAACAACAAAGGCTCATTAACGAGCAGGAGTCTAAGAACAATGCATGGTATAACAGGAACTACTATCAGAATTACATGGATTCTACCGAAGCCCAGGCGGCCATGAAGAGAGTGGAAAACACGTTGAAAAAGCAGAATCAGGAAGCAAGGGCAACTGCAGTTGTGACCGGTGCAACTCCTGAAGCTGCAGTAGCACAACAGCAGGCAAACAATGAGATTCTGGACGAAACGGCAACCGGCCTTGCAGCTCAGGCTACAGCCAGGAAGGCGCAAGTTGAAGCTATAGACCAGCAGAACCAGAACAACATCTTTCAGGCAAGACTAGGTCAGTCTTCTGCGAACGAGCAGGGTGGTGCCCAGCTTATGAGTAACGGACTAGGACTTATAGGTAGTGCTCTTTCCATGCAGGAATGGGGAAAGAAGAAAGGGGGTGAATGATGGGACTTTTCGATTTTATCAAGAAAAATCCGTCTGTAGACACTTCAAGGCTTCCTGAATTCGAAAATTCAGGACAATCCCCCGAATCGTTTTCAAATTTTACATTCTCACGAGGTATAGTAGATAGAAACGGGCCTTCTAATGAGATTCAGGAGGCTACAAGAAGCCAATTGGCAAGAAATGGTATTCAACTTTATCCCGAAACACCAAAGGAAGAATCTTCTTCCGAACTTGTGAGAAGTGCTACTGATACATCTATGATGAAGACGGATTTTCAGCCAAAAAGTTCATCAGATGTCTTTGAAGAATTGCTGAGAAAACGTTATCAAGAAAGCGAAGATTCGCTTAAAAGACAGAGGGCCGCTGAGTTTTGGGGTAATCTCGCAAATCTCTTCGGACAAACAGTTTCTTCGGCTGCCGGTGCCAGAATGTTCAGCCCGATTAAGAGCAATACCCAGCAATACAATCAGGCTATTGACAGACTGAGGGATTCTTACAACGACACATTGCTTAACTACAATCTTTCTACAGCTCGTGCAGAGAGGGCCGCAAAAGCAGAACAGGAAAAAATCAATCTTAAGTTTAAACGAGACAGGGAGCTTGCAGAGATTCAGGCTAATCTTAAGGCTGGTCTTATAGACAAGCAGACTGCTGCAGATTTAACTAAAGCTGCAAACAAGGCTAAAACAGAAAAAGAATTAGAAGAATTAAAACATAAGCATGACATGGAACTTGCAGAGTACAATCAGGGAGCTGCTACAGGGCGTACTATTATAGACAATGAAGCTGCAATGGAAAGAGAGAAATACCGTCAGCAAGAGATAGCCAAGAGAAACGGTAATGCAGGTTCATCATCAGGGAAGAAAAAGAAGTATCCACGTATGAAGTTTGGACAAGATGGGATATTATACGACCTAAATAATGACACTGATGTAGCAAGAATGTATAACGAAGGTGCTGTTATTGGATATTTCCCTAAAAATCTTGATAACATGACAATTGATGAAATGAGACAGGCTATTCTTACATCAACTGATGATGTTAGAAAAGTTTCTTCTAACAGAAAAAAAGCAAGTTCAGGAAAAGAAGCTCCTTATATAACAAACGAAAATAAAACTCCTTGGCTATGAGTAATGTAAAAGATAATAGAAAATGGTTATACGACACCTTTACAAATAAAGGTTATAATTTAGGTGATTATACAACGTTTGAAAGCAATATAAATAAACCTGAAACTCAGGATTGGCTGTTTGAAAAAGCAAAAGAAGAGGGGATAAATCTCGGAAGTATTAATCAGTTCAGGGACGCTATGTTTCAACAAGAACCTGAAACAAAAGAAAGAATACTGAATAACATACCTGATTATTTTCAGAGTAAAGGTACGAACTTGTCTACTCTTCCTCTTCCGCACAATACGATGTCAGCAGAGAAGCCTGCCGATATTCCTGGAAGGATTGTTCAGGACGAACAGCAGAGAATACAGCTTGCTGAACGTGCGGCCAATGATCCGTACATGAAACAGCAGGAACTTGAACACGTATTCAAGCCAAAGAATCAGGAACAGATTGACAGCGTAAGGCATCTTATCAACAGCGCACGACAGCAGAGAGTTAAGGAAAGGCAACAGAGGGTTAAGTCTGCCGGTGGAGGTGGAATATTCTCAACCATGTCACAGGCTTACCTTTCCGGTGAGCAGAACGATGCTGACAAGCAGCTTGAATACGCATCAACTCTTATAGAACAGGCTCAAAATATAACCAACGAAGCGAAAAAGAAAGGCAATACAAATTTCTTTTCCGGATTCGCACGAGGATTTAAGGATGCACCACTGGACGGATGGGCAATGGGATTGCAGGACCTTAAGAACTACTCTGCCGCTAAGAAGGTTATGGACAAAGTAGACCGTGGAGAAGAGCTCTCACCGTCTGAAGATGCTCTTATGCAGGCTCTTGTTACCAATGCGGCTACGCAGATGTATTATTCAGGAGACCTTGGAAGAGGATACAAGGCCGGAGGAGTGACAGCAGAATCACTCCCATTCATGCTTGACATGATTGCTGGAATGGGAACAATTCAGTCAGTTACAAAACCTGCGTCAAAGGCACTTGTCAAGTATGCAACCGAAAAAGCTGCAAAGATGGGACTTGGACGTGCGACAACCGGACTGGCAAAAGGAGCCGCAAGGACAGCATCCGGCCTTGGTGATGTGGCCGCTCATACAGCTACATTTGGCGGTGCGCGTGTAGCAGCCGACTATCAGAGAAGAGGACTTGGTGATGTTCAAGTTTCTCCGGAACAGGACGGTACTGTATCATACGCAGGAAGAGATAATGTTCAGACTGGTGCCGAAGCCATAGGAAAGTCTATCGTATCAACAGCAGCAGAGACCGGAAGCGAGCTCCTTGGAGAATACTTTGCTCCTATGCTTGGTTGGGTTGGTAAAGTGACAGGTGCAAACCGCCTTGGAAAGATAATTCCTGCTTCTGTTGGAAAGGCTTATTCATCCATCATTAACAGCAACGGATTCAAGCAGGTTCAGGAAATTGCCAGACGTGCTAAGATTGCGGATCCTATAGGTGAATACGGAGAAGAGGTAGTGAACAACCTTGTATCTACCGCAATAGGAGATATGACACCTGAGCAGCTTGTTGACCTTGACAATAATATAGACACATTCCTTGGTGTTGCTCCAATGTCAGCACTTTTTGGCGCGGCCGGAACCGGTGGATACCTTCGTGAGAAATACAGGAACTACAGAAATATGCGTGAGTTTGAGAATCAGATGCGCGACACGATGGGAGAGGACTGGTCCGGAGTAAGGGAAGCATTGCAGGATGCCGATATAGAGACAGCACGCGGAATGGTGAAGGACGTGCTTAGAAGCGGTATGCAGTCTGATATGAAACAGAAAGCCATCAAATACATAGCAACAGTCCTTCAGGAACAGACATTGCAGGAAGCAGACAAGCAGATTGCACCTGAAGAAATGATTCAGAACAAACGCTTCATTATATCTAATCTTAATGAAGCAAGAAGCAATATTGGAATAGGAGAAGAGGAACTCAACTCTGCTGTGTCCATATTGAATCAGGAAGGTGAGAGTGCCTTGTCGGAATTGTATGATGCGGAAACAGTTCAAAAGATTGTTGAATACAAGAATGCCTATGATGATTATCTTAATTATACTTACTGGGTGAAGAATCAGGCGTATGATGCAAGAAAGGAAGCTGAGTCGCAGGTTGAAAGAATGACAAACGCAACCACCGGCACGGTTATGCGGGTTAATTCTGGACTAAGCAGGAATCCTGTTAATATCATGAGAGGAAACATTGTTTTTGACAGCAATGGAAAGGTAGACAAAGACAAGTCTGACAATACAATCTATTATCTTAGCGAGGATGGAAAGGTAAAGATGGCTCCAATATCCATGTTTGAAAGCCTTTTTGACGATACACCGGCTGAAGAACTTGCATATCAGGCAGGAGAAGATGCGGAACAAGAATTCATCCAGAATGAAGAAGCTCAAATTATGCAGCCTGAACAGAGCGTTCAACCAATCGAATTGGGAACCACATTCCAGAAAGATGGTGTGACTTATGTCGTTTCACAAAAATCGCCTGACGGATATGTAGTCAGTGCTTTGGATGAAGAAGGAAATCCTGTTCAGTCTAAGCTTCTAACCGAAGAACAGATAAGAACCGCAATGACACCTGCAATTCAGGAAGAACAAACTTCACAAGAACAAGTTGTTCAGAATGAAGATGTAACACAGCCTGAACAGCAGCAGGTACAAACTGAACCTCAGACTGCAATATCAAGGATACCTGTTAATGAAAACGGTGAACATGACTTCGAATCAGCACCATATCAGGATACATCATCCGCACTAATTGAGATAAGCGAGAACGTGGACGATGCTAAGGATACAGCCGCGCAGATGATTAACCATTATCAGGAAGAACTTAAAAAAGCTGATAAGGCAAAGACTACAGGTAATACAATTCAGGAGATTGTACGTCTTAAGCAGCAGAAGAAGGCAAACATTCAGTCTATCAACGATAAGATAGCATACTGGAACAGCGTTGCAAATGATATTGAATCAAAACGCCCAGGTGGAATCATTGAGCAGGCAAAAGAAGAATCCGATGCAAATCAGCAGAGACTTTCAGAAATGACGGCTGAACAGCAGCAGGCTGCACAGCAGGAAGTACAGAAGAAGATAGATTCAGGAGCATACGAACGTAAGGAACCTCGTAAGAGGGTAAGATACGTGAACGAAGATAATGATATGGGAACTGCCAACACTCCTATGGAACACGTATTGCGTGAGATTGCAACCGGACGCGTAACATTCAAATGGAATGATTCAGGAGAAACGCAGGGGTTGGGTTCACACATCGGTCTTGCATCATCTCCGGAAGAAAGACGCAGGATGATTTGGGCGTTGTCTTCTGACGGTATGACACCGGAAGCGGCAGCAGAGCAGATTCACGCTGATATGCCGGAGACATTGCAGGGAATGGTAACGGATCAGGACGTGTTCAACATGATACTCGAATCATTCCAGCAGTATGGCACGCCTTCCAAGATGTGGGAAGCTGCAAAATCAATGCACGGAACAGACATTGAAGAAAGCGCACCCGGCTATGAGGACTACATGGAACGGCAGGCTCTTGAATGGGAAGCTTCTTATAACAATATGACAGTTGAAGAGTGGATTTCGTATTGTGACTACATAGAAGAAGAACTTGATAATATGTATTCTTCCGTTTCGGATGAAGATTTAAATGCTATATTTGAAAGGTTTAACGAACAAATCATATCAGAAAATGAATCAAGAGGAAATGAAACAGAAAGTGCAGGAAGCACTGAAGGACAAACAGACGGTGAACAAGGCGATGAACTTCTGCCAGAAGGCCGGGGTAATAACGAAGGAGCAGATACAACAGTCAATGAACAACCGGAGCCAGCAAATCAAGCTGATGGCGAAAGCGGTGGCGTGGTACCTGAACCGGGAAGCGAAGTAACCCGGGAAAAAGAAACCTATGATGGTGCTTTGAACAATGGAAATGATTCTGTATCTTCGCAAAACAATTTAAATGGCAGGGAACATGAACAGGGAGAAGTGGCAGGCGTATCAGGAGAAAGTGGCAGCCTCGATGGAAAAAATGAGGCAGAAGCCTACCTCCGTAGAGCAGGCGATAGAACAACAGCGGAGGATGGACAAAGCCGCTGGACGAGAAACACCTTACTTAGGGATGTCGTTCAACGAAATAAGGGACATCAAACGTGGATTGATGACATCCAATCAATAATCAACGGCGAACGTATAGGTTTGGGTGGGGAGAATGATGTTTACCTATCCCGTGATGGGAAATCAGTTGTCAAGATTAACGATTTCTCATATTTACCGGAAAATCCCACAAACTTTGACAGCTTTATGAACCGGGTGGATGCTCACAATGAGTTATTCCCCCATGATGCCATCACTATTTTAGGGTTTACCTTGAATAGTGATGGCAAGGTTTCTGTTGTCTTGTCTCAACCTTATATCAGTAATGCACGAGAAGCTACACAAGAGGAAATAGACAATTTCCTTGAAGAAATGGGTTTCTATACCGATATGAGCGGCAACTGGACGGACGGCACTTATGAGATAGCCGACACCAAGCCGAACAACGTACTTGTAGACGAAGACGGCAACCTTCACTTCATAGATGTTATTCCATACGACAGCCGTAAACCGGGAAAGATGCTGGAAATACCGGCTAAAAGAAATGCCTTCGTTGCGCCAGATATCAAAAAAGGAGAAGATGTATTGGATTATATCCACCGCGTGGCCAAAGCGAAAGAAATACATGATGCGGAACGGGAAACGGACACCAACCCTACCGAAGCACAAAAAGAAGCCGGTAACTACAAGAAGGGCCATGTGAAAGTAGACGGATTCGACATTACGATAGAGAACCCGAAAGGCTCCGTTCGTTCAGGAAAGGATGCTGACGGTAAAGAATGGTCTGTAACCATGAAAAATGACTACGGATATATCCGCGGTACCGAAGGGGTAGACGGAGACCATATCGACGTATTTCTTTCGGACAACCCGGAACAGGGAAACGTGTATGTAATAGACCAGGTAAATCAAAAAACAGGAGAATATGATGAAAGTAAGGTTATGTACGGATTCAACTCGTTGGAGGAAGCGAAAGATGCTTATCTTGCTAACTTTGAAGAAGGTTGGAAAGTTGGTGTTGTGTCCGGAGTGTCAAAGGAAGAATTCAGAAAATGGATAGAAAGTTCAGCAAGAAAGACAAAACCATTCTCTGAATACAAAAATGTAGATGTTATTTCTACCGAAAATGACGGTTCGGAAAATAATATTCTGAATGAAGAAAACGTAGTGGTTGTTTCCAAAATGGAAACAACCACTAATGAAGAAAAATTGATAAATCAGAATAAAGAAAACAAAAAAACTACAGAATCAAAGTTTCTTTCAGAATCCGAATATATCAAACAAAAGGTAGACGAGGATTTCAAGAATTCTGGTATTGAAGACCGTCAAGAATGGGATGAATCTGATGAAAGTATTGATTCATTCAACAAAGCATCGGATGAATATCCTGATTACATATCAAATCTGTCGGATTCAGGTGAACTTCAGCGGATATACGACCAGTCTAACATAGGAGAAAAGATAAAGATACGTGAATCAGTCGAATCGGAAGGTTATGAAATAAATGAATTAATTGATACATCAAAAGAGAAATCAGCTGCAAAGGAAAAAAGAAACAGGAAAAGAGAAGCCCGGTCCAAGGAACTGATGGAGAAGATTGGGATAAAAAGTGATGATGTTAGATTTAGAGAAACTGACGTGAATTTTTCAGACTTTGCAGCCAAACATAAACTAAACGAAGCTGACGTTAAGAAATATGCCCAATCCATGAGAAATGGGAACTTGGGTGGGGCTAGCTATGCGTTTAAATCTATTCATAGAAGTGTACGATTACAGAATGATAACTTGTCGTTGGGACAGTTTGTAAAAGTTTTCTCCCCGATAAAAAAAGAATTGTATGATACGTTCGGCAATCTGGATTCACTTCGAGAAGAATATGTTCAAAGGGAAATAGAGGAGCGTAACATGATGGAAGCCGCTAAAAAACGTATAGAAGAGGAGGATAAAGCCGAAAGTCAACGCTTGCTTGAGTTTGAAAACATGTCTGATCAGGAGATGGATAAAGCATATTTTAAGGCATTAGAAGATAAGAATGAATCCCGTATGCGTGATATTGTCAACGAATCAGCAAGAAGAAAAGGGTACATGTCTATTGACGAATTTAGGATGTCGCATCGTGCGCCTTCTTATGATAAAGAAGGTATAGATAAAAGCATGATAGATGTGGCAAACAATAAGGATAATATACGTGATAGTCTGAATGAGCAAATGCGCATGAACCAGGATAAGAACCGCAAGGAAAGTGTGAATGCTATAAACAACGCACTTTCTAGCATAGAAAAAGACGGTAAAGCAATGGTTACGATTTATCGTGCTGTGCCAAAATCCATAAAAGAAAGTAATGTAAGAAATGGGGATTGGGTTACACTATCCGAATCATATGCTAAACAACACGGGAATCACGCTCTTGAAGGCAACTATCGCATTATCAAAGAAGAAGTACCGGCTGAAAATCTATATTGGGACGGAAATGATATAAACGAATGGGGATATGATGACCGAAATGACTACCGTTATAAAGATACTAAAAATAATCGAAAACTTAATGATTTAGTTGTTCGTGATGATAACGGGAACATTATACCTCCTTCAAAGAGGTTTAATTCAAGAAAGAAAGACACCCGTTTTCGCTTTATCGGAGAACAAGGCGCAGCAAACCTTGATGCAGCAGAAGAAGCTAACACAAGATTAGACAACCTTGCTGTTGCGCGAGAAATGGAAAAATCAGGTAAGGATGCGAAATCTATCAAAATAGCTACCGGATGGGAACGTGGATCCGATGGCAAGTGGAGGTATGAAGAAGAAGACTTTGAATATATACCAAAGGGGAATGCACGGGAAAAATCATTGCTTGAGCGTGAACCATGGCATAAAGAACTTATGTCTTTGTCGGATAAAGTGTATAATGGAGAGAAACTCTCCAATGAGGAAGAGGTGCGTTTTGATGAATTATCAAAGAAAGAAACAGAACTGAAAGATAGCCTGAAAAAATCAGATATAAAGTTTCTTGATGATTATGTATCTGATAACACTCTGTTTAAAGAATATCCTGAGTTGAAGCAAGTAAAGGTAGAATTTTATGACGGTAGCTTTTTCGATGGCGGCTCGTATAGCCATCATGATATGACTATCAGGATAAACAATAATTCTCCTTTGGATGCAAAAAGCATTCTTGTACATGAGGTGCAACATGCAATTCAGCATATTGAGGGATTTTCGCGAGGAGGAAATTCCAGAACTTACCGTAATTATCTCAACAGCCTAAAAGAGAAACGCGATGCCTGGTCTATGATTGATGAATTTGAAGAGAAATCGAAAGAGCTAGGAAGCGATGCTTCTAAAATGGATGTTTACAAAGCAGTTCGCGATGAATACACTTCGTTGGGAATGTCTTTTGGCGATGGGATAATGCCAAGCAGAGATGCTTTCGACGAAGGATTTAATCTTTGGGTTCGTGGTTATGATAAAGAAGGATATGAAGATGCTTACAAGGAATATCAGAATCTTATTGAAAAGTTTGGTCTGGGAGAAAGCAAGGATAGATATCACGAACTTTCCGGAGAAGTAGAAGCAAGAAATGTTCAATCACGCCTTAATATGACGCCTGAAGAAAGAAGAAGTACACTTGCTTCTGAGACAGAAGATGTAGCGAGAGAAGACCAGATATTCCTTTATGATTCAATGGGTGCCAGCAGCATGGTTATTGACGCAAATCAGATATCCGAAAGCCTTAACGTACCCGTTCAGGTTATCAACTCCATAGATGAAGTACCTGAAGGAGCGGCAAAGGAAGCAATTCAAAAAGGAAGAAAAGTGAAAGGCTGGTATGATGTAAATACCAGAAAGGTTTATGTATACCTTCCTAACGCCACAAGTGCAGACGATGTAAGACAGACAATTCTTCATGAAGGAGTTGCCCATTACGGACTTAGAAAACTTGTTGGTGATGAAAGAATGGACGATTTCCTGGATGAAGTATTTAGAAACGTATCCAAAGAGATAAGAAATAAGATTGTCGGAACTCTTCCAAAATATGGTTATGATTCACGCGTAGCCACTGAAGAATATCTTGCAAGAATGGCCGAGAGTGGGGTTGACGTATCTACATGGGAGCGTATAAAGCAGGCTTTCAAGAATCTTCTTAGAAGAATTGGTATTAATATCCAAATCAATGACAACGAATTGAAATATATTCTCTGGAGAAGCGCACAGAATCTTGACAAAAACAGACCGATAGATTTGGCCATTGATGTGGCAATGCAATACAACATGGGTGTAGGAAACTATTTCCGTGAAGGAGAATCAGACGGTAGCCGGGAAGAGTACGAAAACTCACTGCAAGGATGGAAGTATAAAGCACGTGAAGCATATCAGGACAGTATGCTCGCATTGAAAAACCTTCAGGAAGTTATAGCAAATGTTTCAGGTAAACCCATTAAGTCATTCGAGGACGCATACAAAGCAGAGAATCAGTTGAGTTCAAAAAACACTGCCGAAGCTGAAGAGTATTACGAAAAATTTTTCAAGCCGATGCTGGAAGCTGAGGGAAAGATGATGAAAAATTACGGTTTAAGCCATAAGGAAATTGAGAGATACATGATGCTTGCTCATGGAATAGAGCGTAATGTGGAAATGACATTCCGAGAAAAGCTTAATGAGATTATAAATACAAACCCTAACGATGCCCAGCAGTTTGCAGATGATTTTATAATGGAAAGAGAAAGGCTCAGGAATATGTATTCAGGATATGAATACCTGAAAGCTTTATCTGACTATATAGGAGAAGTAGGTGATTTCTCAGCTACAGAAGCAATCCTTACAAGAATTGATAACGAGGAACATACAGACTTCCAGAATGACGCACTTGAATATGTCAAAGACTTTGAATCAAAGTATGACACTTCCGTACTTTGGGATAAAACAAACAGGGCTACAAAGGAGACTCTTAAAAAGACATACGAGAGCGGAATGATGGATAAAGACCATTTTGCTAATGTCAGCAAAATGTTCATGTATTACGTACCTTTAAGAGGATGGAATGAAAAGACAGCAGAAGATGTGTATGAGTACATAAACTCAGAAAGAAGCCCTCTTAATTCTGTCCTTAAATCAATGAAGGGTAGAAAATCGGTACCTGACGAAGTTATGGCAACAATAGGGAACATGGCTGAAAGCGCAATACTGCAAGGTAACAAAAATCTAATGAAGCAGTCTTTCATGAATATGGTAATGAATCATCCTACAGATGTAGCAACTATGCGTAAAGCATGGTATGTTTATGATCAGGCTAAAGATGAATGGACCATATCAATGCCGGAAATACAGGATAATGATACTCCAGAAGTTATTTCCCAAAAGATAAGCGACCATGAAGAAAAGATGAAGAATCTTAAAGAGAAGGGACTTGCCACACAGAAATCATCAGGACTGAACATTGATTACAGAATATTGAAAAATAACATATCCCAACATGCTGTAGTTGTAAAGAACGGAGGTAAGGACTATATAATTTATGTAAATGGAAATCCGAGAGCGGCACAGGCTGTAAACGGACTTACAAACCCTGATGTTGAAAAGAATCCTATATTCAATTCAATAAGCAGGGCAAACAGATGGCTTGCAGCAAACTTTACAACAAGAAATCCTGCATTTGTTATGAGCAACCTTGCTCGAGATATGATTTTTTCAATGTCGGCAATAGGAGTAAAGGAAGATGCAAAATACTCTGCAAAGTTCCGTAAAAACTTGTTTGTAGCTATTCCAACTGTTTTTGACTGCATTAGAGGTAAGTGTAAAAATTCACAGTCTGATATGTATTTCAAGGAGTTCGTAAAGAACGGTGGAGAGACTGGATACATGCATCTTAACGATGTTGATAAATATAAGAAGAAAGTCAAGAAAGAACTTTCAAAGATAACCGGAGAAAGAGGTTCTGCAAAAGCAGCTTTAGACTATACACTTGAAAGACTTGAAGATTTTAACAGATGGGCTGAAGATGTATCAAGGTTTGCAGTATATATGACATCAAGACAGATGGGAAGAAGTATAGTTGATTCTGTAAATGACGCAAAAGAGGTTACCGTAAACTTCAATAAAAAAGGAGCCGGATACAAGACCGGAGGATTTTTTGGAATCACTGCAGGTATAATGAGAAATCTTTACCTGTTCTTCAATGCTTCTGCACAGTCATTAAGCAACTTCAACAGGCTGAGAGTGAAAAATCCAGTAAGGTTCTATTCAACTCTTGGAGGTTTTATTGCTGCAGGTGTTATAATGCCGGTTATAAACGATTTCCTTTACAATGTTCTTGGAGGTGGTGACGACAATCCTTACAATGACCTTCCAGAATGGGTAAGAAGGAACAACCTTTGCATTTATGCAGGAAACGGACAGTTTGTTACTATTCCTTTGCCTATTGAATTACGTGCATTCTACGGACTTGGAGATTATGCCTACCAGCTTTCAACTGGAAGAGAAAAGCCAACACCGACAGGGATTGCAAAAGGAACCGTTAGCCAGCTTGCAGATTTATTACCTTTGAACCCTACTGGAAACGAGGGGCTCAAGACATTTATGCCTGATGCTTTGTCTCCTATATTTGAGACATACGTATGGAACGAGGATTTTACCGGAAAGCCAATAGCAAAACTAACGCCTTTCAATGAACGTGATCCTGAATGGAAGAGGGTATATAAGGGAACTTCCGGATGGCTTGTTGATGCTTCAAAATTCTTCAATGACCTTACAAACGGTGGAGGTCCAGGAAGCGATTTCAGAAAAGGATTTATCGACTTCAACCCGGCTAAGGTTGAAAATCTTCTTGAATCCTACTTCGGAGGAATGGCCAAGTTCCTTAACCAGTCAGGAAAGACGATTTACTATGGTGCCAAATCAATGGCAGAAGGAGAAATGGACGAAAATCTTGTTGCAAGAAATGTTCCAATAGTAAACAGGTTCTATAATAAGGTTGATGATAGAAACGCATTCTCTGGAATAAATACTGAATATTTCAATCTCCGTGACGAAATGGAACAGTTTAAATACGAACTTAACGGTGTAAAGAAGAATTACAGGAACAATCCAGAAGAGTACAGACAGATTGTAAATTCTGACATGTTTAGAAAGTATATGAGATACAAGCCATATCAGGACAGACTTGACAGACTTTACAAGATGGCGAAGGAACTTGAAGGACAAGATAGAAAGCAGGTAGAAGATATGATAGTTGAGATAAGAAGAGAACTTGTTAATTCTCTGAAATAGAACGATGGCGGCAGGAAATTAACCTGCCGCTTTACCCAACATATCAACATTTATTATCAGTAATAGAGTAGTTTTGCAAAAATACGGTATCATGAATAAATTTTTGAACAGAAAAGTAAAACCTGCGCGTGATTACCGGACAAAAGATACGGTAAAACGCACAAGAGGTACAGCCTATGATGAGCTTGAAGAGTTTTCTTCGTACTGGAGTAGCCTTTATACAGCAAGAAGCAAGATGGAACGCTCTCTTATGTACGCTAAGGGTGACCAGTGGGGAGACTATATCACAGACCCGGACTCGGGAGAAAGCATAACGGAAGGAGAACTTATCAAGAAACAGGGAAAAGTTCCTTTGAAGAACAACATGATTGCTCCTATAACCAAAAATATAGAAGGTCAGTTCAGAAGAAATGTAACAAAAACTATATGCTCTGTAAGAGACCGTGATGAAGCCAAAATAGGTGAAATGATGAGCATAGCACTTGAATATTCTCAGTCACTCAACGAAATAACAGAACTTGATGCTTCAATATTAACTATGCTTGAGTGCGGTGGATTCATTGCCCAAAGAATAGAATTCGGATACAACGAATACAAACACATGAATGACGCATGGGTTTATAACGTGGATCCTTCAAGACTGTTCTTCAATACGAATATAGAGGATAACCGAGGTTGGGATATAACATGTATCGGTGAAATCTTTGACATGGACTTTGAAACGGTAGTAGCTGCTTTTTCAAAAAGCAGAAGTGATAGGGAATGGCTTGAAAGCATCTACGGTAAGAACCGATTCCAGAGAAGGTCATTTGTTGACGGTGTTCAGGGATACAACCAGAAATATGCAGACTTCTACACTCCTTCAGATGCGGACCTTTGCCGTGTTATTCTTGGATGGAAGCTTGAAAGCCGTGATGCTTATTTCTATCAGGACATGCTTGATGGAAGCTGGGGTTTTGTAGGATTGAATGAAGTTGATAAGATAGAGCAGATAAACCGTCAAAGGATACAGGAAGCTTCTTTGGCAGGAGTAGCTGAAGAAGATATTCTTCTTATTGAATACGAGTTCAAGGTAGAAAGATACTGGTATTACAGGTATCTTACGCCTTGGGGAGACGTGCTTCAGGAAGGAAGAAGCCCATACTGGCATGGACAGCACAATTATGTATTTCACGCTTATCCTCTGATACACGGTCAGGTATTCAACTTCATTGAGGACTTCATAGACCAGCAGAGAAGCATTAACCGTACAATGACTCTTATAGACTTCATACGTTCATCTTCTGCAAAAGGTCTTGTCGTTATTGATGAAGACGCATTCAACAGTATGAGCAGGGAAGAAATCATTGATGAATATGTAAGGTACAACGGTGTGCTGTTCTGCAGGCTTAAAGCAGGGAAGGACATACGTTCTGTAATAACACAGCTAAACGGAGCCGGTGCCGTACAAGGAGACTATGAACTGCTTAGCTTGCAGTTAAAGCTTATCAATGATATTGCAGGAGTAAATTCAGCAATGCAGGGTAAGGAACCTTCTTCCGGAACAGCGGCTTCACTGTACGCTCAGCAGACGGAAAACGCGTCAATGAATCTGAAAGGACTGTTTGATTCGTTCAAGTCATTCAGAAAAAGGCGTGACCTTAAGCTTATGCAGACCATACAGCAGTATTACAACTCTCCGAGATACATTGAGCTTGCCGGAAAAGATTATTCGGAAGAATCTAAGTATTACAATCCTGAAAAGGTACAGGGAGCACAGCTTGACATCGAACTTACAGAAGGAACCAATACACCGACATTCCAGATGCTTGAAAACGAGTTCCTGATGAAACTGTTCGAAATGCAGGCTATCAATGTTAAGACTTTGCTTGAAAACTCAAGCCTTCCTTTTGCATCAAAAATACTGGAAAGTATAAAACGTGCAGAGCAGGAAATGGCAGAAAACCAAAGCATGACACAAATGGATCCTGCACTTATGCAACAGATTTCAAGCCACAATCCTGGACTTATAGGAAAGATGATGAACGATGCAAATGCTTCTCCACAGGACGGAATTGTACAAGCTGCCTAAACTGATGCTTCTGATACGATACGGGTTTTCCTCTTCTGGAATCCCGTATTTTTTTGTGCAAGCCTGTATGGCTTACCCTTTTTGTAACATACGTAAAGCCCTATTGAAGTAGACATGACACGGTCGTCATGACAGCCTTCTACGGCACCGGTTTTTTTACCGTCTTCCTTAATTTCAAACTGTTCGTATTCAAATGTTGTCTCCAGACTTCTTTCTATATATAGAAAATCCCTCATGGCAGACTTCATGAAATTAAGAACCATAGGCTTCGTTGAAGGGTTTGTATGAAAACCATATTTAACCGGTGCACCCTCCTTAATCTGTTCCGCACTTGTACGGCTGTACAGCTCGGTGTAATAATCCTTTATTTCGTCAAGTACGTATTCGAAGTTATCTCCTTCGGTTCCTTCCGTTTCAAGAGTGTTACTTTCTATTACTAGAAGCGCATTACCATAGGCGTATGCTATCTGAGCCGCTTTCCAGATTAGCATATCATGTTCTATGTGCCCATGCCATTCAGCAACAACTTCAGGAACTCCACCTTCTATCATTGCTATCGTGTCGAATACCTTTATTGATGAATAATCTGACTTTTCACCGGTACCACCAATATCTACCGATACTACATATCTTTGGTAATACAGATTTGCATCCTTGTCCGGGAGAAACCACACGTTAAGTATGTTGTCCTTTGAATCCTTCTTTCTTTTCATTTCCACAAAGTGAAGGTTATCAAATGCCTTTTCACCTTTCATTGCGTCTCCGACAAACTCACCATAGAATGCAGGTTCCATGCAGGTTTTTCTACATTGCTCAACATACCTTCTTGGGAAGTATGGTCTACCGGTTGACTGGAACGCTTCTTTCGGATCGGAAGGATATTCAGAACACATACGCCATTCCTCTTCCATTGACATCTTCTTTTTTCGGTACCATGCGATTGCTTCTAGTGTGGCACCAAGTTCAAACAAGTATATTTCGTATTCGTTCATTGTTTCTATGAACTGCCTGTACTTGCTTGGACCTATATATGTGGAGTACATATCTATCAGGAACCATGGTATAAATACAGGGGTGAAATCATTTTCTCCCTTTACCGTCTTTAACCATGTACGATGGAAGTAGTTACCCACACCCTTGGCGGTTGATTCAAGAACCTTAACCGTATACGGACCGTCATTGATTGAACCAAAAATAGATTGCACAAGGTCTTCAGGCTTTTTACCCTTTGTTTCCTTCCATAAACCAACCTCCGTAAGATGGGCCATTGATATGTTTTGCGAACGAAGGTTATCAGGTTTCTGTGCTGAGCCGACAGAATAAAGGCACTGACAATACTGAATCTGCCTTGTCTTAGAGGAACCCTCAAACGGTTTTGTATCAAGCTTTACACCGTTTGCGGCCCACGAAGGATAGTGTTCAACAACTTTGGATAGCATACCTGAAACTATGTTTGACTGGGATTCCACATCACCACATATAACGCTGTTCCAGTTCTTCTTGTGTATTATCTGAATCCATAGCATGTAAATCTGTGTGAGAGTGGAACCGCCCCACTGCCTTGCTTTTAACAGAATTATGCTTATAGGTTTGTTTGATGTTCTTAGTTCTTCAAGTGTCTTAAGATATGTTCTCTGTGCCCTGTTCAGGAAAAACCTTATATCCTCTCCACCTCCCTTCGGAGAAATTAGAGCGGTACTGTATGCCCAGAACTCAAAGTCGTAAGTAAACCTCTGCACACAGAATTCAACATACAGGAGGTTTGCTGTATATTCACTGTATTCCTGTTTTAGAATTTGTGTTATGTATCTTCTTACACCAAGTGCAAGTATAATCTGGCAGAATCCGGTTTCTATGAATTCATCCGGAAGCCACATTTCATTCAAAGGGAAATCTTCACATGTTACACGTGTTCTTTTAATAGAAAACGAACCTTCCCCGGTTATAGGGTTATATGGAGAGTTTATTACTTTAAGTCTCTCATTGTTAATCTCTATTATCTTTGAAGGAGACAGCATAACTTTCTATAAATTACGCTTGTAATATAAGATAATGAAAAGCTATACACATGAATGAGTGTGTTCACGCCTTTCGAGAACAAGCCGGTGAATACATACGAAAACAATATAAGGAACAATGCTTTAACAAATATCTTTCTACTGCATCCTGAAAGATAATATCCCATCATAACAGATATTACTGATGAAAATCCGCATGTAGGAACGCTTTTTGCTGATAGATAGCCTGAAATTGCCGGAATTAATATGCAGGAAGGTATTAGATAATAAACGTCTGATTTTCGCATTACGCGATAGTACGTCCAGAACACGAATGAATTAACGAGCAAGTGAAGAAAGTAGGAATGTACAAAGCTGTATGTGAATAACGTCCACCATGGAGAGGTAGAAGAAACGGCAAGATTTTCAACTGGAAAAAAGAATGAAAGCAGCCATACAACAAATAGAACTATTATGACCGGCATTTCTTCCTCAATCTGTAATAACCGTATATTATTTCCCTGAACGTCTTCAGGTCTATGTAGTAAGAAGGTGCTTTTTCCTGCAGTATCTTTGCCAGAATCTGATAACCTACAAATCCGGTTTTTTCTTTATACTCCTTGTACCTTCTGTAGAGTTCCTCATACATGAGGATTGTATTCTTGTTTTTAAGCCCAAGCGGCTTGCCCCTGTCAATCTTTGATACATAACGCCTTGCGTTTTCATAACTCACATAAAATCTCGGAGCTCCTTTCGTCATTACGCTTCTGATTATATCATCTTGCGTAAGAGAATATTTCCTAAGCGACTTCATTTCCTCAAAAAACGCATTAGCTATGTGTTGACGGCGGATTTCTGAAATGTCATTGTCCCTCATAACACAGCCTTTTCTACAAAGATACAAATAAAAGAAAATCATTATAACATATTACCCAAGTCTGCAATAATTATACCCAATTCAGCAACATTTGAATACCAAATACATTTTACTTTGCAATACACGCAAAACATGACAAACATACTACAGCATGGAAAAAGAGACAAATGAAAAACCGGCAGTACAAGAAAATGCCGGTGTAGAAAAGGAAAGAAAACCTACCAACAAGGAAAGGTTTAATTCCATGATGATGGCAAAAATGGAAGGATACAACCCTGAAGATGAAGAGTCGTCCTATGGAATGCTTATCGAAAGTTACAACAAGAATGAAGAGCAGAAAAAAATCCTTTCCGATGCAATCAACAGGGATCCGAGACTTGCTTCTGTTCTTTCCGACATTGTAAGCGGTAAGCGTTCAAGCGGTAATGCACTTGTAAGGTATTACGGAAGAGACTTTCTTTCAGCTGAAGAAGGCACTCCTGAATACGAAGATATTGCATCTGCAGAAGAAGAAAGGAAAAAGGAAGCAGAAGAATTGGCTGCAAGAGAGAACGAGTACAAAAAGAACATTGATGAGTCTACTCCAATTATTGAACAATTCTGCAAGGAGAAAGGGTACAATCCTGATGATTTCCTTAATGATATATGGGATAAAATCGCTTCTCCTATTCTTTCAGGAAGATACACGACAGAGCTTCTTGCTATGATTGACAAGGCTTTCAACTATGACACAGACGTTAGTGACGCAATGAAAGCCGGAGAGGTAAAAGGAAGAAACGAAAATGTGCATAAAATGAGAAAAGACCAGATAGGAGACGGGATGCCAACCGGACTTGGAGCGGTTACCCAGGAAACCAAAAAGAAAAGCAAGCCAAAATCATTCATTCAGCTTGCAAGCGAAGCATAACAGCCATAACACAAATAAAAATAAACACGACATGAAAAAAGTTATCAGTTTTTTGAAAGAAGAAAAATGGAGCCTGTTTTCAATCTGTCTGACTATCCTGTCAGTGATTATAGGTTCACCGTTTATGCTGGCCGCAGACGCAACAGCCACAGTGGCCGTAACAGAAGGAGGTGCTCAGGCATCACCTGGACAGGCAGGCGTTGAAAGCCAGGTACCAGGACAGGCAACTACCGTTTCAGACGCAGCAAGCGCAACAGGTGGAGTAGGAGGTGACGGACTTATCCAGCCTGACATTGATAAAGATATATTCCTTATTGGTACGGATGAAACCGTACTTGACGGAATTATGCGAAAGGCAAAAAGGCAAGTCCGTGTTCATAGTTTCGAAGTGGACCACTATCTGATTGACGAACAGAAAGCTGTGGTAGAAACTACTGAAAAATATACGGCTGCAAGCAGCCAGACCGCTGTAATTAAGGTTGCTTCAACCGATGCAGACTTGTTCCAGGAATACGGTACAATCATCGCAAAAGGTGTAAACGGTTACGATCCTACAGGTCAGAAAGAACTTGAAGGAGTTGACCTTATGCTGTTTATTGTCGGTAAGGATGATTCAAACGGAGGAAGCCCTATCGTAAGAGCTGTGAACGGTCCGAAATCTCAACCAACCGACATGTATTGTAATGTTCCTACTATTGAGCAAGGAACAAAACTTATCCTTTTAAGCAACGCATGTGCAGAAACTCAGAAACAGGTAGCACCGGACCTTGTTGTTCCACAACCTACAAGAGTGTATCTGCAGAAGACAATCATGAATCAGATTATCTCTGATTACTTTGACAGTCAGAAGAAACGTATTCCGTTCCAGAAAGCTACTATCGCAGAAGCGGCAGTAAAACAGTACAGAAGAAAAAATAACCGTACACTATGGATTGGACACAAAGGAAAGTTCAAGGTTAACCGTGGTCAGATGGGCGTTCAGGACGTATACACTACAGAAGGAATCAGGTGGCAGATCAAAAGGGAATGGCAGCACGATGGTGAATGGACATTTGAAGAAATCATCGCACTTGCAAAATTGAAGTTCACCGGTAACGACTGTTCAAAGGAAGCGTTCTGGCTGATGGGACGAGACATGCTCGAAAGCATCCAGAACATTGACTTCACAAAGCACAAGGATATTACAATGACATCTAAGGAAGTTTGGGGATTTGCTTGTACGCAGCTTCACACTGTTTTCGGTGATTTTTACCTGAAGCACGAACCTACTCTTGATGTTATAGGATATGCAAATTCTGGAGCAATCCTTGACATGGAAGGACTTGTGCGTTACTGGTATAAGAACGAAGAGAAATCAACTGAAAAGATTGAAGGCGAAGAAGCAAAGAGAGAAGCCGTTATTTCAATCAACGCTCTTGCCCTGAAAGGTTACTCACATATCTGGGTGGAAGGTGATGACAAAGGCAGCTTGCCGGGTGCCACTGTCGTACTTACTCATGACAATGCTTCTGATGCTCCGTCAAGCCCGGGTAAAGGCCAGATATACTATCTGAAACAGGCATGTACAGGAATATCAGGTTCTAAGGCAGGTGAGTTCTGGAAATGGAACGGTTCTTCATGGGAAAAATACGAAGGTGAAATATACACCAAGGACGAATTTTAATTCATAACCGTTTAAAAAAGGGGGGGGCTTATTGCCTCCCTGATATTGTATTATGGGAAAGATAGCATTATATAAAAAAAAATATGCCATTTACGGAAAAGTAGAAATGAGCGTTCTCATACCGGTAAACAACGCAAAGCTTCGTGTAAACTTTGCAAACGGTGTTATAACTCCATCCGGAATTACTCCTGCCACGTTCAGCACTTCTGATCCGGTAGTACAGACTGCAATCGAAAACAACAGGCTCTATCTGAAAGGGATGATAAAGCTTGAAAAGTCATTTAAGATTGGAGAGGTTGAAGTGGATGATGAGAAACCAGCTTCTGATGAAGAAAAAAATGAAAAGGAACCTGAATCACAATCATCCGTAAAATCATATCCTGACGTAAAGAACGTGCAATCTGCCAGGGAAATTCTCATAAGAGAATATAATGTTCCTATTGCAGAACTTCAGGACAAGGAAAGAATCAAAATGAAATCAGAAGAACTTGGAATTGAATTCCCCAACTGGAAATAACTATGGTGACAAAGGATGAAATAATATCAAAGGTAAAGGCTATAATGAACGAGATAGGAGAAGAAACTAATTCCTCTCTCCTTGATGAAGACACTATTAAAATAGACCAGTACATAGAGTCATGTATCGGTGATGCTCTTGCCATGATAGTATTGAAATCCGCAATTCCCGTAAATCCAAAGAAAGGAACTTCAAACCCGGTTAACAACAATGATGGTACCGGATACATAGTTCTTCCTGACGATTTTCTAAAGCTTATTGCATTCAAGATGGAAGGATGGAAAAGAACTGTTTCAGAAGCATTCCCACTTGATAGCGAAAAAGCAAAACAGCAATCAAACGAATACACAAGAGGTGGTAACAACAAGCCTGTATGTGTCTTGTCATATTCACCTGAAGGAAAGAAGGTATTGGAATATTACAGCGTAACTGGTTCGAACCATACCGTATCAGTTTTTGTATATGAAGCTTCATACGAACCTTCATCCGGCATAAACATGAAATCTTCTGATGCTGTATTTTATGCACTTTGCTATATGACGGCCGGACTTGTGTATTCTATTTTTGAAAACCAGGCTACAGCAGAAGAAATGCAGAAGATAGCAATAAACTACATTAACAATGCCGTATCACATTGATGAGGAAAACAGTGAGCTTGTATTTGGGGTACATGATGGTGACAAGCTTGTTATAAGTCTTAAACCTGGAGCAGGTTCAGGTTCAGGTGGTTGCGATATATATATAATAAAGAGCGGTGATAATACGGAACCTGCTGAATCAAATGTTTTTTCAGCAAGAAGGACTCTTTTAAATTTTTTGAGAAAGGATGATGAAGATACTACAGAATTCCTATTAAGGCTTCTTGGTGGTATTATATCTCCTTCTATTGAATCTCCTGATTTTATATCAGGCGTTCTAGGTGCAGGATTTTCTATAAAGCAGAACGCCAACAAACAATCTGTTGCCGAGTTTGACAAGCTTATTGTAAGGCTTAAGGCAACATTTCAGATGCTAGAAATTCTTAAGACGGAACTTGGAGGATCTGATATGTTGTTCAACTCTTCAGGAGCAAGGATAAAGATTACCGAAGTTGAAAGATTGGACCAGGAAGCATTTTTTATCACAGGAGATAAAGCATATTTTTCTGATGAAGACGAAATTTATTTTCCTGACATTTTCAGATGCTACTTCCTTTCAGATGATACGGAAGAAGCAGTTGAAAATCTTTTTAAATCGGGAGACTTTGCGCAGTCCAAGTCATTCAACATAAAAGAGGGAGTGTACGAAAACGTTGGAAATCACTACTGGTGGAGAAAGGTTGTAGGAGTTGGAGATGATTATATAGAATTATCCACCGTTGACATGGATTCCGGAAGCGATGATCCGAAGGAAGGTGACGTTGTTGTACAGCTTGGTAATGATAAAGACCAGGACAGACAGAATGCGATTATAATTTCAGCTTTCGGTGAAAATGCCCCATACATATCAATGTTGCAAGGTATAGACAGTTACAGTCTTTCAGACAAAGCCATATTCACTGTCGGATATGACAGAGCCAACAAAGAATGTTATCTTAAAAATTATGGAAGGACTTATATAGGTGACCATAACAATAAGCGTTACTTTGATTTAAGCAAGAACGGGCTTGTTGTGAAAGCAACTAAGTTCATTTTTGAGACAGGAGAGGACGTTTCGGAAGAGTTCAAAAGCGTAAAAACATCAATATCTGTAATGGAGGGAAAGATTTCCCTTAAAGTAAGTAACGATGATTTGGCTTCAACAGGTATTGACATAGATAAGAAAACTGTAACTGTTACTTCTGAACGTTTTTTCGTAAACAATTCAAAAGGTTCACCTATTGCAGTATTCACAACTGATTCAAGCGGTAAACCAATATTGAAGGCTGACTATATAGACGTTGAAAATCTGAAAGTAAAGCATCTGGATGGTGCGGACGGTACGTTTTCGGGAGAATTGAAAGCAGCTACCGGCACATTCACTGGGGGCGTTGTCACAAACTCAGATGGAAACAGGATTGTATTAGATCCGGATTCAAGACAAATGGCCCTAGTTTCAAATAAAGGAAATGTGCTTTCAAGCTGGTTCTTCTACAACAATTCCGGATACGAATCTGCTGCAATATCACTGAAAAACATTGAAGGGGAAACGCTTTACCTATACCCGTTTGACATCAGAATGAACAGCGGGAACAAGGGAACTCAGATAACAAACGGAGATATAAGATTGAATATGGGAGATTTGGGTATGATTATAAATCCTACTCAAATAACAATGACTGATGGTGGAAATTCTGTTACAGGATTTACTGGAAGCTTTTTGGTATATTCATTATATGATGAATCAAATCCATATGGAGAAAAAATATGGAAAAAAGTTAGTGTAAAAAATGGAATCATATATAAG
>SAMEA3443758__coassemble_2709_pt1 | contig 18561 bp, 8 predicted proteins | sample SAMEA3443758__metabat2_high_PE_015 | metagenome-assembled genome bin SAMEA3443758 (sample SAMEA3443758) | Felis catus | biome: Faeces | place: United Kingdom | collected 2012
ATCCGGTATGGGCCGACAAGATTATCTATTGGGGACCAATGGGTTGCCTGACCGGCAACTACTTGATAGTAAAAGGTGACCTGCAATCCAAAGACATTGTTCCACTGATGACAGAAACTTTCCGCTTCATCGCCGATTATGAAGGTGAAGTGCCGGGAGCCAGTGCAAAAGACTGCGGAAATTATCTGATGATGAACCTTCCCATGGCCAAATGGGAAGCAGCCAAGTTCCTGCATGAGGTGCTGGAACAACTGACAGAAGCCAACTTAGAATATCCGAAATAACTATAAAAAAGCGGGAGCTTCTTTCCAGATGAGTGGAGGAAGCTCCCGTTTTTTATTCTCGCATTATCATTCAGCTTTTAATACCACTTCCGTTCCTTTCAAAAGAGGAGACGTCAGTTTCACACGAATCTCACCTTTCTCACCTGTAGTCTGGATATAGGCCAGCAAACGCCCGTGGAATGCACGGTGATGATTATCCGTATAATCACTCATATCGCTGTTATTTGAGCCTTCCAGTCCCAACAAGCGTGCCGGACCTTCAATCTGACAAGTGATGTCGTTATCGCCTAATTTCACGATAATACCTTGTTCATCCACCACTTCGATAGTTACATGTGCGGTAGCTTTATCCGGTGACAATACTTCCTTATCCACTGTAGCCCGCAAGGCGTATGGACGTCCTGAAGTCTTGATTACATAAGATGAAAGCACTTTTCCTGTTGCATCACAACCTTCTGCACGCAGTTCACCATCCTGATAAGGAATATCCCAATAAATGATACCGCTCTTATCGTCGTAAGGCTTCATCTGACCTACTTCTTTTCCGTTCAGCAACAAACGAGCCTGCGGTGCATTGGTATAACAAACCACCCGAATCAACTGGCCCGGTTCGTAGTTCCATAAATCCCATGCATCCATTGATACCCAGTCGTGCTTGGGATATGTACCGATGTAAGTTACAGGTTTTTCACTCCAAAGCGAAGCACGGAAGTATCCACGTGGCTTGGGGAAACTGCCAAAGTCCAGCAGACCGGTATACAAACCTCTGGAAGGCCATCTGCCAGACTCACCCAGATAGTCCGTACCCGTCCAGAGGAACTGTCCGAAAATAAATTCCTTGTCGCGTACCGCATGCCAGGCTTCAATTCCTACCCCCGTTTCACTACCGTAAATCACACGGTCAGGATAAGTGGCATGGTCTTCATCATAACGGTTTTCCGTGTAATTATATCCTACCACATCCACTGCTTCAGGATACTCTGTCTGATTCGACATCACCACTCCGGCCAGTGCACCGGTAACAGGACGTGAAGTATCTACCGCACGTACACAGGCAGCCAGACGCTTCGCAATCTTACCGATACGCATGGCATCCGGCGCATCAGGCTTGTATCCCCCAAACATAGGCTGGTTAATGGTTGTACCATCCAGCACCGGGTGAGAATAAGGGTCATTCGGATAGTCTACCTCATTACCGATACTCCACAAGAATATACAAGGGTGATTCCGGTCACGACGCACCATATCCGTCACATCGCGTTCAATCCATTCCTCAAAGAAATCAAATGTTCCGTCATAGCTTGGTTCACCGACATTCCATCCCTTTATCCATTTCCGTTTCGGAAATTCCCATTCATCCGAAGCCTCATCCATCACCAGGAAGCCCATTCGGTCACATAAATCATACAATACCGGTGCCTGCGGATTATGGCTCATACGGATGGCATTCACACCTACTTCTTTCAGGTTTCTCAGACGACGCTCCCATACTTCAGGAGGAACTACCGCACCCAGTACACCTGCATCGTGATGCAGACATACTCCTTTTACCTTCATCCAGTTTCCGTTCAGGGCAAATCCCTTGTTCGCATCAAACTTCAACGTACGGAGACCTACATTCGTCGAACTGCCATCTATCCGTTTACCGTCACAAAGCAACTCTGTCTTCAGCGTGTACAGATAAGGTGTATCCAAATTCCAGCGGCGAGGCTTCTTCACCTTCAATGATATTGTTTCTTTCGCAATGCCCTCAGCTTTATCTGCCACTTTCTTACGTCCTTGTGCTACCAATGTACCTTCTGCATCATAAAGTGCTGCGGAAACCTCCAATGTGCCAGCAGCCTTCACATGTTTCTCCACTTCCATATCGACTGCCACTACCGCCTGCTTATCGGTCAGCGAAGTAGCGTGCCAGCCTATCCCCCATTGGGCAAAATGAATGTCAGGTGCGGAAATCATCCACACATCCCGATAAATTCCGGAACCAGTGTACCAGCGTGAGTCGGCATAACGGCTATGGTCAATACGGACTGCCAGCACGTTATCTCCTTCCTTCAGGTAAGGAGTCATATCATACATAAAAGATATGTATCCATTCGGACGTTTTCCGAGCAAGTGTCCGTTCAAATAAACCTCACTACGATTATATGCTCCCTCAAAATAGATGTAATGGCGTGCAGCCTTATCAGTAACCTGAAAATGTTTCCGATACCAGCCTATCCCACCCGGCAAATAACCGGTACAGCTTGCCAGTGAAGGAGACAGCTGTCCTTCTACTGACCAGTCGTGCGGCAAATCCAGCTTTCGCCACTTACAGTCATCATACGACACAGAAGCACCCAGGCTGTCATCCGATAAACTAAACAACCAGTTGTCATTGAATTTTTTTGCTTCGCCAAAAGAAACTTGGGCTTGTAATGAAAAACATACAAACAAAAAGAATAAAATAACTAACAAACGGTTTCTCATAATTATAAAATATTTGAAAACAAAAATATGAATCTTACTAAAACTACCTCTTATACATCGAAAACAAAAGTATTTATGAAACGAATTTTTATAATATATCCTCATTTTCACTAAATATACAGAAGCGTATCCAAATTTATTTAACTATCACAACCTTACTTCACGCTTCCTACTTCAATGTTAAATCACCATAAGCTAAACCTAATGCGTTAGGCCATCCATTATCATCATTTTCAAAGCTAAAAAGCCAGCCAACTATTTGGCATTGTTTTTCTCCTAGCCACCCGAGCCAAAATCATACACCCCAAATATCAGAAGCTTCAAAGTTATCAATCGTATGCTATAAAATCAAAATCCTAACAATCAACTGAGAAGCAGTAAATCCACACACTTCCATATATCAAAGAAAAAATTGATTCCTTCATAAACTCTACACAAAAACAGGCATTTGTTATGAGAAAAATTTCACATAACAAATACCTGCTCTGTTGATTATAAAATTATTTTAATGTATATACAAATGTAGAAACAGATCTAGCCGGTATGATACCTTTTTGATAATTAGGCTCACGACGAAGGTCTTTTGCAGCAGAAGTTGTGTATTGTTCATAATCTACCACTTCGTTTGCAAGATTCTCAAACGTATTCTCAATCTTAATAGATTCTTTTGTACAATTAGTATATACAATTACCAATTTATCTTTCTCAGGAGAAAGGTAAGCAGTACCAAAAAACTTGTTATTCTGATTCGGAACGGTCAAATCAATACGCTGAAAACCAGGACGTACAAATAAACTATAATTGCCTAATACCCAAAGATTCTTACCAGCAGAGAACGTTCCATTACCTTCAATATCTCCATAATCTCCTCCCTCAGGAATCAGTCTTATAAGCCAAAATCTATTTTTCTGACTATAGACTTCCATAGATGCAGCAGTCCAATAAGACCAAGAACTAACATTAGCAGTAGCTAAATCTTGATGCATCACTTTTGCCATAGCCAAAGAAATGTCCATATAACTAGATTCATCATAAACAGGACAGTCCTCATAACCTTCTGTCATCATACTCCATTCCGTCTGATATACTTTCAAGCCATAATTCTGTGCAGCCTCATGCACCTTGCTTCTATAATCATACAATGTATTCCAAGTCATATCTGTCCAATAACTATGTCCACAAATAATATTTGGCATATGGTCTAAATTCCCAATATAATTGATGGAAGCAGGATCAAAATATTCACGAATCACATCTCCTCTATTATTACCCGCATCGCCCCGTTCATACAAAAAATACCATTTAGCGGCTTCTGCCAAAAGCATCTTTGTATTATCAAGCCCCTTTTCTGTCAATTTCGCATCTAGTTCCTTTGCCAATCTAGCAACTTGACTATTTCTCCATCCACTACCTTCTTGTCCACCTGTCCAATTAAATTCTGGTTCATTTACCGGACTAATCAATGTAATGTTATACCCTTCATCTTCAAAGTGCTTTGTCACAGTAGCAAGGAAATCTGCAAAATCATCATAACAATCTTCTTTAAGGTTTGCCCCGTCCCCTTCATTAGACCAAGCATATCCATTTTTCGTCATAAAAACAGGTGGAGTACCAGTAAAAAGAATAAACTGATCACAGCCATATTCTTTAGCCTTTTCCATAAAATATTGCTGTCCCATACATTTATTCCAGCTATAAGTGCCATTCGCATTCAGGAAACACTCAACACGTCTTGTCTTATCTTCAATTTTACTAGCCTCTCCTTGCTCTGCAGAACCACCACCTACATTGAAACGCCATTGAGACAAACCAATACCTTTGGGGTGACCATCCTTAATTTCTGAAGAGAAGAGAAGCTCTGCAATACCTTCTTTATTAGAAGAACTCCAATATTTTCCAATAAAATCAAGTGTCCATGCACCTGAAGCTCCAAAACCATCTATTGTCTGATAAGTCTTCGAAGCATCAATTTTAACTGTCAAGGCAGAATCCACCTTAATATTCAAAGGATACTCAGGCGTAAATGCTGTTTCATCTTTACAAGCAGAGAAAGCTGCTACGCATGATAATGCCAACAATAAATATTTATTTCTCATTGTATTAACTTTTTTAATTATGCTGTAATTAATATCCAGGGTTCTGCTCAATGGTGCCGTTGGACATTGTTATTTCTGAAGTTGGTATCGGAAAGAGTAAATCACGAGGAACTGTAAAGGTGATTCCTTTGTCACTTGCTTCTTTCTGATTAGAAATTTCATATTGGTCAGTAGATTCTTCTAAGTTATATTTTACGAAACTTCCATTCTTACCCATAATACTGCAAATCAACGGCTTACCATCATCCCCTTTCCAACGACGCAAATCAAACAAACGATTATTTTCCAAAGCCAGTTCTAAACGACGTTCTAGACGAATAGCATCGCGAAGGGTAATTCCTGTCACTTCAGTTCCAACTTCAGACAATTTCGCACGTGTTCTAACCTCATTCAATGCTTTACGTGCATTTTCATCCTTACCCAAAGCATTTTCTACTTCCGCGTACATTAATAAAATATCAGCATAGCGTAAAATACGATAATTTAAAGGAATATGGGATGCATCATACGGTGAAGGACGATGAGCTAAAGGAATATACAACTTTCTCGTTACACGACCAGACTTATGGTTCACTGAAGAAATAGTATAAGCACCTCGTCCCTCATCACCCGGAATAATGTCTCCATCTTTAATTATAGTCCACTTCAAACGTTCATCATCACCAGCATCTTTAAATGCTTTCTCCAAGTTACTAGTCGGAATCCCCCATGCCCAACCACTATCATCACGTGAGCCACAAACAACTGGCATACGAATACCCAGGTTATAGGCTATATCATTATTGGTCTGAATTTCAAATAAAGACTCATCACTATTATTGTAATCAATGCTCCATACATCACCAAAATTCTCCAACAACTTGTATTCACCTTTATGAATATTAATAAGAGAGTCCAGCTCTGCTTCAGCCAAATCATATTTTTCTTGATACAAATAAACTTTAGCTAGCAAACCTTGCGCAGCACCCTGAGTTGCACGTCCCAAGTTCTCAGAACTATAAGCTCCTTTTCTTGGAAGATCTGTAATTGCTTCTTTCAAATCTTTCTCAATCTGTGCATAACTTTCTTCCAATGAAGTACGTTTGATTCCTTCTATCTCACTCGGCATCTTCAATTCTGTAATCAATGGTATTCCACCAAAGTTACGAACCAAATCAAAGTAATGATAAGCTCTGATGAATTTAGCTTCTGCCACATAACGCTTTCTTAAGTTTTCATCCTCAAACTGAACTGTTGGAATACGCTGAATAGCTACATTGCAACGTAAAATTCCTTTATAACGGTATTGCCAGAAATTCTGTGAACAATTTCCACCTGTCTGAGTATCACCTGTATAGTGTGCAAGTGCCTTATACTCTCCAGGATCCTGTGAAGTATTTCCCATCCACATATCATCTGTACACATATCACCAGCCAGATAGAATTTCTGTATCTGCCACCAATCATCCCAAAACAGAGACTGATAACATCCTGTAATTTGCTGAGCACACTCATCCTCATTCTTAAAATACTCACTCAAGTCCTGCTGTCCCCTAACTGGTTCTTCCAAGAAATCAGAACAGCCAACAAAGGTAAAAGCGGCAATAGAAAGCCCTATAATATATTTTTTCATCATTGTCTTTCTTTAATTTAAAAATTAATATTCAAACCAAATAAATAAGTGCGTGGGTTAGGATAACCAGCCCAATCAACACCAGATTCTGTAACAGCACCCGTAGAAGCAGCTTCCGGATCCATTCCTGAATATTTAGTAATAGTAAAAGGATTCTGGGCTGAGAAAGAAATTCTCAGGGTACAGACTTTTGTCCATTCTTTCGGGAAAGTATAACCTACCTGCAACTGTTTACAACGTAAATATGAACCATCTTCTACAAAGAAACTGGAGACACGTTTATAGTTCATATTGGCATCATTCACAGAAAGACGAGGAATATCATAGCTTGTCCCTTCACCATGCCAAGCTGCATTATATGCCCCTGCATATACGTTTTCACCACCTGCACCAGAATAACGTCCCTTTGTTGTATTATATATATCATTGCCTATTGTACCATAGAAGTTTGCCATAAAGTCTATGTTCTTCCAAGAAAAACTAGCATTGATACCTACCATCAAATCAGGAAAAGCAGAACCAATATATGTTTTATCCTTATCATCTAAAACTCCATCATTGTTCAAATCCTTGAAACGAATATCACCAGGCTGAGCATTAGGTTGCAAGATTTCACCATGTTCTCCTGTGTGCGCATTTATTTCAGTCTGATTTTGGAACAAACCGTCAGCTACATAACCATAAAACTGGCTGATTTCACGTCCTTCTTCATTGCGGATGATATAATCACCATTAAATGATTGAGTATAAATAGGAGCTCCATTCAATTTCACAGCCTTATTTTTTACTGAAGAGAAGTTAGCACCTACACTATAAGAAAAATCTCCTTTTTTATCATTCCAGTTTACTGACAGTTCCCATCCTTTAGCTTCCATCTCACCGATATTTTCCCACATTTGTCCGTTCCACATCGGATAACCAAGAATCAACATATTGTCTTTTTTTAGCAACATATCATGAGACTGTTTACGGAACCATTCAGCTGTAACAGACAAGCGGTTATTTAAGAATGCCATATCTACCCCAATATTATAGTCCTCTACTGTTTCCCAACGTAACAAAGAGTTACCAATTGAACCTACTGCAGTACCAATTACACGGTCTGAATTTGAGCCCAGTACATAATCTGCAGAAGAAATAGTAGACTGATAAGCAGAGTTGTCAATAGACTGATTACCCACACGTCCCCAACCTCCACGAAGTTTCAGGTTATCAAATACATGCTGATTTTTCATGAATTCCTCACCTGTAACACGCCAAGCCAGTGAAGCTGCCGGAAATACTGCATATTTATTATCTTTCAAAAATTTAGAAGAACCATCCACACGAACAGAAGCTGTTACATAGTAACGTTCGCTAAAATTATACATTACACGACCCAAATATGAAATCAAAGAAGAATAAGAATTAAGTCCTGTAGCCTGAGGGTTCTGAGTACCTGCACTTACATAATGCAATAATTCATCATTTGTAGGAATACGGTCTCTAGAACCTTCCAACCAATAGTTCTGAAAACGCTCCATTGTATATCCCCCCATCAAATTCAGATTGTGGTTCTTATTGAAAGTCTTCATCCACGTCATGGTATTGGTCCAGTTCCAGTCCACCCAATTCGTCATGTTTCTTTTTGCGGTACTATAATCTGCTTTTTCAAGATTATCCAGAAAGAACTCTGGCGTAAATTCATCGGAGAGCCGGAAGCGTGCATTCAAACCTAGTTGAGAACGAAAAATCAACCCTTTAATTGGCTCTATTGTTATATAAGGAGTAGCCAATAAGCCATACTCATCACTTGATTTATTCATTCGGGCCATACTTGCCACTGGATTCCAAACCTGGCTATTATGAGATCGTGAATAATTATCAAGTTCATTAGATGTCCACTCTGACTTGTCTCTCATAATAGGAGTAGTAGGATCCATTGTCATAGCCGATCCAATTAAGCTAGGAGTATCATTCCACTGTTCATATTTCGGAGTAAAATCCATACCCGCTTTCACAATATCATTAAAACGATATTCCATACTGAAACGAGCTGTCAATTTCTGCCAATTACCAATTTTGTACTGAGAATCCTGGCCAAAATAACCGATGCTTGCAGAATAAGTATATTTATCTGAACCACCAGAGAAACTTAAGTTATAATTATGAATCAATGCAGTTTTACGCATAGTTGCATCCCACCAATCAGTCCCTTCAGCATCTGTAATATCATCCTTGCTGTTATATACCGGTTCACTATTGTCGTTCAAATAACGCTGTTTAAATACATATTCATATTCTGAAGCTTTTGCCATATTAGGTTTCTCCAGTGTCTGGAATCCAGCAGAAGCCGTAAATGTAAATTTTGTTGCACCTGCTTTTCCTTTCTTGGTGGTAATCAAGATAACACCATTTGAACCTCGTGTACCATAGATAGCTGAAGCTGAAGCATCTTTTAACACCTGCATGCTTTCAATATCATTTTGGTCAAGAAAGTTAATGTTATCTCCTACAGGCATCCCATCTACTACATACAACGGGTTAGAACCATTTACGGTTGTTACACCACGAATAATAACACGTGGAGTAGATCCTGGAGAACCTGAATTGGAAATTTGCAGACCACTCACCTTCCCTTGAAGAGCATTCATAGCATTACCCGTACTCAGACTAGCTAAATCTTCACCTTTCACAGCAGCAATAGAACTGGTCAAGTCACTTTTCTTTACCGCACCGTAACCAATAACAACCACTTCATCCAATGTTTCCACATCATCTTGCATCACTACATTCACTACAGTCTGTCCATTCAACTTTACCTCCTGAGTTTTGTAACCTATCATAGAAAATACCAATGTTCCATTTTTAGGTACATCATTCAGTTCATAATTTCCATCAAAATCAGTAATAGTTCCATTGGTTGTTCCTTTTACCAATACCGTCAACCCAATCATAGGTTGCTTGTCTACAGCTGCAGTAGCATTACCTCGTACCTTTATATTCTGGGCATATGTCCCCATAACAAAGCACGATAACAAAAGTAAAACGTAATGTTTCATGTGTTTATAGTATTAAAATCAATTATTTTTCGGAATTAATTTACCCTGTACAAGATGAGTATCAAATATAAATGTATAAGTTCCGGCTGGAATATCTCGACCAATATTACTTTCCGAACCATCACCGCAAAAATGATTATCAGAACCTATGTAACGCCAACTTGGACTTTCCCACCAACCCCAAGGATGACAAGGAGTCAATGTGAAATTCAGATAATCCTCTTTAGGGAATCTCAACTCACAGCTCAATTCATAAGGGTTCTCCGCATTCGGCGTCATCTCATAGACCTGATTAGTCGAGAAACCAAATGCTCCTTCAAATCCTGTTCCAGCTAAGCCAAATTGATAAATATAAGATTGTTTTCCTCCATCCCCTGGATTATAAGCCATTACTTCCTGACCTATTGGCAAAGGATTACTATCCGGTATATACCGTTCAAATGAATAGATTTCCTCCTGAGTATTAATACAAACTTTATAATACCCACTCTCTGGCAGAATAATAGGCTGTAATTTATCTATCACACTCGTTAATTTATTCGGATTATCTTTATCAGCTCCAAAACAGATATTAAAATTATCTTCATTTACAATAAAACGAATAGGAGTATTACCTTTTGAATAGCATCGAGCTTCATATTGAAAGTTTGCAGTATGCTTTACCATAGCAGGAACCCCAAATTCATCCCGTAACAACAAAGAAGCATCTGACCCTTCAAAATCTACATAGAACATGGAAGTATAATCTTTTACTAAGGAAATAAGAACATTACAACTATCAACAGCAATATTTCCCAAGAAATCTGATGCACGCAAATACATTTTATACGTTCCCAACTTATTTACCGGAAATGACAACGTATTCGAATATTCATATGAAGTTAAGGGATTTGCTTCTGTAGAAACCTGAACTTTTTCATTGAAATTCAACTCAGGAACGTCAACTTCAACATAAGCCAAACCTTTATTATCTGTTGACTGAAACTGCACCGTATACTCAGTACCTTCTGACACAACGATATTTATATCTTTTGCGGACTTAACAGTCAATGTAGGTAAAGTATAATCCCCATCAAGCGTAATAAGAATTTCTCCTTCTGTAGTTCTACCTCCAAAATCTGTTACAAAAACTTTAACAATAAAGGAGTTGCCTTCTATATCATCCGGAATTGTAAAAGCATAATCCAAATAATACTCAGACTGGGGCTCTGAATAATATTGAAGTAGACTAATTGTTTTCTCCAAACTTAGTTCAGGACAGAAAAGGCGAATGGATTGTATTCCATCCTTATCCGTTATCTTTCCTTTTAAAGAAAATTCATATCCAGTCAATGTACGAATATGCTCGGAAATTAATTCCAAACCTGGAAGTTGCCCGTCAACTTCCGGAAACTCATTGTTGTCATCACCACAACCTGTTAAAAAGAATCCTACACCAAAGAAGACATAGAATAAAGAATCTTTTAAAGATCTTGTCCTCATAATTATTAGTATTTATGATTAAACATTAATTTTATTTATGCCGTAAAAGTACATATCATTTCATACAGCAAATAAATCACATCATGCAATAACCAATAATAAATCAATCATTGCACGATTTACATATTCTTAATTCACTAAATATTACTACTTTTGGATTTACAAAAAATAAAGATTATGAAATATATATTTCTCCTTTTTTGCATATTCTCAATACTCCCAAGTCTATCCCAGCCATATTCAATCAAAAGACTTGGGCTGGAAAAAAAATTGTCCAATAGTTACATCATTGATATAACAGAAGACAAAAATGGCTATCTATGGTTCGCCACAGAAGAAGGATTGAATAGACTAGAAGGAGGAATATTTAGTTCATTTTACAAGAAAGATAAAGGAAGACTACTCAATCTAACAGGAAATGAACTGAACTGTCTACTCGATGATCCCAAAGAGCCTATCTTGTGGATTGGTACCCAGCGCGCTGGATTAAACGCATTTAATTATCAAACCAATAAGCAGCATATTTTCTTGCATGATGACAAAAATCCTTTCAGCATCGCAACAAACGATGTAACCGATTTAGCCATTGCAGCTGACGGAAACTTATGGGTTACCACCTATTGGCAGGGTATAGACTATCTAGACAAATCCAGTGGAAAATTTACACACTACAACCGGCAAACGATTCCAGGGCTTCCCAGCAATACAATCTGGACAATAGTTGACGACCATAAAGGAAATTTATACATCGGACATGCCCAGCATGGCATGAGCATTCTCTCCATCAAAGACAAAAAAATAAGAAACTTCACTTACAATAAAGATGACGAAGAAAGCATCCCAAGTAATAATGTACAATCTATATTTAAAGACAAGACTGGGAATATATGGGTAGGTACAGAAAAAGGACTCGCGCTCTACAAACCAGAAAATGAGAGCTTTCTCCGACTGGGAAACTATAACTCTCCCCTCTCTCACCGCATCTATGACATCAAGCAGTTCAATGAAAATGAATTATGGGTGGCTACAGAATTTGGAGGAATTGCTATCATTAATCTTTCCAAAATCCTTTTCAATACTGTAGAAGAGGTTCAATTCATTCAAGCAGGAGACAACGAATATAACTTGAACAACTCTACTGTACGCTGTTTGTTCCAAGATTCTCATCAAAACATTTGGGCAGGGACTTTAGGAGGAGGAGTAAACTTTCTCAGCTCCAATACAGCATTATTCAAATCATTCAGCTATTCGCCTTATTCACCGGGAAGCAACCTGAATGCGCACATTGCCAGTGCCGCATGCATAGACAAGCAGGGACATTTATGGGTAGGTACAGACGGAGGTGGTGTCAATGTATTAAAAAACGGACAAAGAATAGCCACCTATACCGAAGAAACCAGCAATCTTAGTGGCAATTCCATACAAACGGCACTATGTGACAAACAAGGCAATTTATGGTTTGGCGTATTTTATGGAGGAATCATGTTTTATGATATACACAAAAAAATGTTCCAGCAAGTTTTTCCGAAAGAATATGCTACCCAAGATGTCCGCTCACTCTATGAAGATGCAGAAGGAAGTATCTGGGTAGGAACCAGTGACGGCGTCTTTCAAATAGATCGGGATTCAAAAACGATTCTCCAGCATACCCACGTACCCGACAACCTGGTACGTACAGTAATCAAAGACAAAAAAGGACAAATATGGGTAGGAAGCTTTGGAGGAGGAATCTTCCTATACTCCACCAAATGGGAAGTATTAAAAGAATTCAATACTTACCTAAACTTCCCCTCCAATACCATCAACCAGATTTTTGAGGACTCAAAAGGATATATATGGGCAGCTACAGGAGAAGGTCTGGTACAATTCAACAATAAATCTCCTTGGGAATATAAGGTTTACCAGCGTAACGAAGGACTGGCTAATACCTTTATCTGGGCCATTGAGGAAGACGAAAAGCAGAATATCTGGTTCAGTACTAACCAAGGAATCAGTTGTTTTGTCCGAAATGAAGAAAATATCTATAATTACGACTTCAGAGACAATATACCAATGGCAAGCTTTACTGGAAGAAGTGCTAGTAAAGATAAAAATGGAGTTATATATTTCGGTTCTACTAACGGACTTTGCTATTTTACCCCCAGCTACATTCTGGAGAAACGGCAGGCTCCCAAAGCTATTATTGGAAAGATAACAATTTACGAACCTTTAACTACTGAAAACAGCAATGAAACAGAAATCTCTTTAATCAACAAAGAAAGTGTACGGTTAAAACACCTGCAAAACAATTTCAATATTTCATTCAGCATACAAGATTACTCACTGAATGAAAGAGTAGAATATGCCTATATGCTAAAAGGGCTGGAAAACTCCTGGTACACCGTAAAAGACCCCAACAACGTCACTTTCCGCAACCTGCCAGCCGGAAAATACGAATTCATGATCAAGACTCGTATCCGAAACCAGGAATGGTCAGACGAAATATCATCCATAGAAATTATTATTGCTCCCCCATTTTGGCTTTCCTGGTGGGCAAAACTACTCTATCTAATCAGCGGTACAGCCCTCTTTTTCATTGGGCTATGGGCCTATAGACGTAAATTAAATTTAGAATATCTGTATGAATCCGAAAAGAAAAGTCATGAGCAGGAACAAGAACTGAATGACGAACGTCTGCGGTTCTATACCAATATTACCCACGAACTGCGCACTCCGTTGACACTGATTCTGGGCCCATTAGAAGATTTGGTAAAAAGCAATACGCTTTCCAGCAAAGACCATCATCGGATTTCTGTCATCCATCAGAGTGCCGTACGGTTACTGAATCTGATAAACCAGATACTGGACTTCAGAAAAACAGAGACACAAAACAAAAGACTTTGTGTCACAAAAGGCAATCTGACGAATACAGTCTATGAGGTTGGTCTGAAATACAAGGAATTAAACAGTAAACCAGACATCCAGATTCTGATAGAGGCAGAAGAAGAGAACATGTTCTTGTTCTTCGATAAAGAAGTTATTACGGTTGTTCTTGATAACCTGATTTCCAATGCCCTGAAATATACCGACAAAGGATACATCCGCATCCGTGTTGAATGGGTCACAGAAAATGGCATACGATATGCACAGCTCTCTGTGGAAGATACCGGATACGGCATCGGGAAAGAGGCATTGGCACACATATTCGAACGTTATTATCAGGAAAGCGGAGAGCACCAGGCTTCTGGAACAGGCATCGGTTTGGCCTTGGTAAAAAACCTGGTAAAATTACACGAAGGAGATATTCAAGTAAAGAGTCTGCCCGATGTCGGTACGATATTCTACCTACGGCTGCTAGCTGAGAATACATATCCTCAAGCATTGCATGGAGAAGATATGCACACTGAAAAGCAAGATGGCAAAGAAGAGAATTCCACCATGAAACTGGAAGTTACAGAACTGGATAAAAATGCACGTCCTATTATTTTGGTAGTAGAAGACAATGCCGATATACGCGACTATATTGCCGACTCGTTTACAGACTTATATGAGATAAAGACTGCTACTAACGGAAAGGAAGGATTACAAATAGCCATAGATTGTATTCCGGATGTTATCGTCAGCGACATTATGATGCCGGTAATGAATGGGATTGTCATGTGTCAAAAGTTAAAAACAGATATTCGCACCAGTCACATTCCGGTTATTCTGTTGACAGCAAAAGACAGTATTACCGACAAGGAGGAAGGTTACCAGGCAGGAGCTGACTCCTATCTGACGAAACCTTTCAGTGCTAGCCTGTTGCAAAGTCGTATCAGCAATCTGCTGACACAAAGGCGACTTTTATCAGAACGATTTGCCATCCGTCCTGAAAAGCCGGAAAAACAAAGCATGGAGGAAAAAAGAACCATTATTACAGAATCTATGAACAAACTGGACAAAGAATTCATAGACAAAATTACAAATACCATCATCGAAAGTTTAGCAGCCTCAGAAAGTGTGGATATTACCGTACTCTCCAATGTGATGTGCATGAGCAGCTCTACACTCTATCGCAAGGTAAAAGCACTTACAGGTATATCAACAAATGAATATATTCGGAAAGTTAAAATGCAATTGGCTGAAAAGTATCTGTTAGAAGGGAAATATTCTATCTCTGAAATTGCATTCAAGGTAGGAATCAACAGCAACGTATATTTCCGTCAGTGCTTTAAAGAAGAGTTCGGTATGTCTGCTTCCGATTACTTGAAGCAACTGACAGGTAAATCTATTGATGAGAAAATCGATGAATAATCAGCTATAAAAAAATGTCCTTACGTTTGATTTAAAGCACAAGTGCATCAAAATCAAAACGTAAGGACACTTTACTTCAAACGCAAGGACGTTTCAAAGTAAACGCTTAAACATTTTAATCCGAACGCCTAAGCGTTTTTTCATGCCCGTAAACACATCAAAAAAGCGGCCGCTTTCACGAGGAAAACAGCCGCTTTCAAACATTATATCAGATTTCTATTTATTCTGCTTCACCAACCTGTTTCGGCATCTTATGCCCCATTGTCAGGTAAGCTACCGGAGCAGCTACGAACAATGAAGACAATGTACCGATTACTACACCCAGAATCATAGCGAATGCGAAGCTGCGGATGCTATCACCACCAAGGATGAAGATACTCAGCAACACAATCAATGTACTCAAAGAAGTGTTGATGGTACGGGCCAGAGTCGTGTTCAACGAATCATTGAACAGCTGTGTACGGTCGCGTTTCGGATACAAACCGATAAACTCACGTACACGGTCGAAGATTACCACCTTATCGTTGATAGAGTAACCGATTGCAGTCAAAATAGCACCAATGAATGTCTGGTCGATTTCCAAAGAGAACGGCATCCATCCATAGCACAAAGAGTATGCACCGATAATCAATACGGTATCCACCATCAATGCTACTGTAGCACCAATACTGAAGGCGATGTTGTTGAAACGAATCAAGATATACAGACCGATAGCAATCAAAGCCAATACAACTGACCATACAGCTGAAGTCTTAATATCATCGGCGATGCTAGGACCTACCTTCTGAGAACTGATGATAGAACCTCCGGCACGATTATCACGGTCGATAAAGATTTCCAGTGTAGTACCTTCACCCAACAGATTACCTTCTTTCAATGCATTGTAAAGGAACTCTTCAATTTCTGCATCGATTGTAGGAGAATCTTCATTGATACGGTAGTTGGTAGTCACACGGATTGTTTTACCGTCTGTACCCAAAGCAATAGCCTGTACGTTTGCATCACCCACTTTCGGCTGCAGCAAGCTACGTACTGTTTCAGGCTGTACAACCTGTTCGAACTGAACTACGAAGTTACGTCCACCGGTGAAGTCGATACTCTGTGCAAGACCACGTACAAAGAATGAAATGATACATACTACAATGATAACTCCCCAGATAGTGAACGAGCGTTTCGTAATACCCATGAAGTTATAGTGTACATTCTGCATCAGGTTCTTTGAAATACCTGTAGTGAATGTCAGGTTCAACCACTTGTCTTTGTTCATGAAGTGTTCGTAAACCAGACGAGTCAAGAACACAGCTGAGAAGAATGAGCAGAGGATACCGATAATCAAGGTAGTGGCAAAACCACGAATCGGACCAGTACCGAAGTTAAACAGGATGATACCTGTAATGATAGAAGTCAAGTTAGAGTCGAAGATAGCAGAGAATGCATTCTTGTAACCTTCAGCCAATGCCTGTTTGGTTCCCTTACCAGCACGGAGCTCTTCTTTCGTACGTTCGTAAATCAATACGTTCGCATCCACAGCCATACCCAGTGACAATACCATACCGGCGATACCAGACATGGTTAATGCAGCCTGGAATGAAGAAAGGATACCCAATGTGAAGAAGAAGTTGATGAACAACGCACCGTTAGCCACCATACCCGGAATGAATCCGTACATCGCACACATATAAATCATCAGGACAATCAAAGCTACGATGAAAGATACGATACCCTGATTGATAGATTCCTGTCCCAAAGACGGACCTACGATGTCTTCCTGTACGATACGTGCAGGAGCCGGCATCTTACCTGACTTCAATACGTTAGCTAAGTCTTTTGTAACTTCCGGAGTAAAGTTACCGGTAATCTGTGAGTTACCACCAGTAATTTCAGAGTTTACACGCGGAGCACTGTATACATATCCATCCAATACGATAGCGATTTCCTTACCGATGTTCTTCTTGGTCAAGGCAGCCCAACGACGAGAACCTTCTGTATTCATAGACATGCTTACGCAAGGCTTATTGAACTGGTCGTATTCATCTTTTGCATCAGTTACTACATCACCTTCCAGCGGTGCACGACCGTTACGTTCTGTCGACTTGATAGCATACAATTCGAAGATACGTCCTGTCTTGTCCATATCCGAAGCTTTCACACCCCACATCAGTTTCAAGTCGCGCGGCATTACTTCCTTCACAGCTTTCATGTTCAAGATACGATTTACATCAGCAGTATCCTTATAGTCGGCATAACCTACGATACAGCCTACACCGCTCTGATTCAACTGCAGTACAGCCAGCAACGGATGTTCTTTCTTCAGTTCTTCAATATTTGTATTGGAAGCAGTAGCAGTTTCACCCTTCAATGCGGCAGCCAGACTATCTTTTGCAGACACAGCAGAAGCCTCAGCTACAGCAGTTGTATCAGCTTCTACCATTGCAGAATCAGCAGGAGCATCTGCATTCAGCAGACCACGTGCACGGTTGTCAGCAGAAGCCAATACCGGAACGATGTCTTTTGCTTCAAAAGTTTCCCAGAATTCCAGGTTAGCAGAACCCTGTAAAAGTTTTCTCACACGTTCCGGTTCCTTGATACCCGGCAATTCTACCATGATACGGCCCATTTTGCCTTCCAGTGTCTGGATGTTCGGCTGAGCTACACCAAAACGGTCAATACGTGTACGCAAAACATTGAATGAGTTGTCAACAGCAGCACTCACCTCTTCACGTAATACTTTTTCTACTTCAGCGTCTGTACTACGGGTATTTACTTTATCCTTCAACTGCTGAGTTGCAAACAGTTCGGCAAGCTTGCCTTCCGGTGCCAATTTCTTGTATTCTCTGATAAACAGCGTAATAAAGTCTTCCTGGCTGTTAATTTGCAATTTTGCAGCTTCTGCTACAGCTTTATTGAAAGCTTCATCCGGTTTGTTGTCGGCCAACGCCTTCACTACATCTGGTACAGAAACTTCCAGAATGACGTTCATACCACCTTTCAGGTCCAAACCCAACCCGATTTCCATCTCACGGCATTGTTTCAGCGTATAAATCCCCAACCACACCTTCTGATTCTGCATGGAATCCAGGTAATGTGCCGAACCTTTCGGGTCCTCAGCCGCCTTGTTCATCTGATAACGTGTAACGAATGAGAACGAAAGATAAAAAGCACACGCAAGGGTCAGTAATACCGCAAAAACCTTTACAAATCCTTTGTTTTGCATGTTACTTTAGTTTATTATATTTACTTTTAAAATTTGATACGTTTATTCAAGGTTGCAAATATAGTTTTTTTTTCATTTATATGCGGAAAGG
>SAMEA3443758__coassemble_2930_pt1 | contig 14824 bp, 7 predicted proteins | sample SAMEA3443758__metabat2_high_PE_015 | metagenome-assembled genome bin SAMEA3443758 (sample SAMEA3443758) | Felis catus | biome: Faeces | place: United Kingdom | collected 2012
TTTGCAAAATAAAAAATAATCCCTACCTTTGCACCGCCTTTGAAAAACAAGGCAACTCCCAAGAAGAGTTTTGGAGAGGTGGCAGAGTGGTCGATTGCGGCGGTCTTGAAAACCGTTGTACCGCGAGGTACCCGGGGTTCGAATCCCTGTCTCTCCGCAAGATACTGAAAATCAGTAAATTTAAAAGGTTACACCCAGTTTTACACATCACAATGTAAAACTGGGTGTTTTGTTTTTCAACCTCAAAAGCCTATAAAACAAACTCTAGCAAATTTGATTTGAAGTTTTATAGAATCAAAAGCGCCCAAAGAGGAAAAATTATCGGAACTACCACCGGAGTAAGTACAGGAAATCCAATCTTTATTGATCTTGGATTTGGATTGGGTTGCTGCATTTGCACCAAACATGAATTAGATATGAATAGAAATGAATTTATAGGTATTGGAATTCAACTAGATATTGTAGCTGAAGAAGATATTAACACGTTTTTAAATAATGGAGACAGCGTAATAGAAAAAGCCCTTGATTTTTTGAGAAGTAAGTAAAATATTAGTTGAAATAAGAATCAGTATAATCTTAAACAGAACAATGTAAAAAATTTAACAGATTGCATTTATTTGGACAATTTCTAAGATATTTTTTTATGGCTAATTGGCTTTATCGGACAACAATAATAAAATAAAAAATACGGAACTCACATTGAATCCCGTATTTTCCATTTACACAAAATATTTTATAGTGCCATTTTTAGAGCGTCTCTTCTATTTTATCATTATATTGAAGCTGAAGTTTTTTCAATTCATCTTTAAGTTCCATTGTTATCTCTTCGTATCCTTCTTTTCCGAATAAATTATTCATTTCTTTTGGATCTTCCTGAAGATCATAAAGTTCCCAAGCATCAATATCATTATAAAAATGAATCAGTTTATAACGTTCCGTACGTACACCATAATGACGCTTTACCATATGTTCTGCAGGATATTCATAAAAATGATAATAAAGAGACTTGCGCCAGTCGGACGGTTTTTCACCCTTAAGCAGCGGAAGCAAGGATACACCCTGAATGTCCGACGGGATTTCCGCACCTGCCAAATCAAGGAACGTAGGAGCATAGTCTATATTCTGCACCATCTCGGTAATTTCTCCTTTGGCCTTCTGCTTCATGTTATCCGGCAAACGCATGACGAGAGGAGTACGCATGGACTCTTCATACATGAAACGCTTGTCGAACCAGCCATGTTCGCCCATGTAGAAGCCCTGGTCGGAGGTATAAACCACCAGCGTGTTCTTCAGCAATCCCTGCTGTTCAAGATAATCAAGCAACACGCCGACATTATCATCGAGTGACTTAAGCACCTTGGCATAATCTCTCATATACCGCTGATACTTCCACTCTGCCAGTTCTTTTCCCTGAGGGTTCTTCTTGTAGAACTCATCAATAATCGGCTGGTAGAAAGCATCGTACACTTTACGGTCGGCTTCATCAAGACGGCCCACAAAAGCCTCATAAGTGGTTTTCAGCGGAGTATCCCCTTCAGGATTGTACATCTTGGTGTCATACATTATATCCATATCCTTAAGGATGCCCATCTCCTGAGTCTTTGCAGCTTCCCTGCCTTCATAGTCATCATAGAAGTTGTCAGGCAATGCAAATGTCTTGTCTTCATACAGAGAGAGATACTTCATTTCAGGCAACCAGTTGCGGTGGCATGCCTTATGGTGCACGAAAAGACAGAAAGGTTTCTCCTTGTCCCGCTGGTTGGCAATCCAGTCAATGCTCTTTTCGGTTATAATATTCGTAAGATAGCCTTTCTCCGTAATCGTATCATTGTTCATTTCTATGAAGCGGGGGTTATAGTAGTCTCCCTGCCCCGGCACGATTTCCCAATAGTCAAATCCGGTGGGAAGACTCTCCAGATGCCATTTTCCTATCAAGGCAGTCTGGTAACCTGCTTTCTGGAGGAGCTTGGGCATCGTCTGCTGAGAGCCGTCGAACACACAGTTGGTGTTATCATAGAAGCCATTGGCATGGCTGTGTTTTCCCGTAAGCATACAGGCACGGCTAGGCCCCGACAGAGAGTTTGCCACAAAACTGTTTACAAATTTCACTCCGTCATTGGCGATGCGGTCGAGATTAGGAGTTTCTACATAACGGTTATCATAACAACTCATCATCTGGGCCGTATGGTCATCGGTCATGATATACACAATATTGAATCTTTCCTCTTGTTCCTTCTGCGCTCCCCCGCATGAGGTCAGCACAAACTGGGGAACACCCAAAGATGCCAGATAAAACAGGCTTATAGCTGATTTTGAAGTCATATTTTTTTATTTTTATCGAACTCACATTTTGTTTAATTTACGAAACCGCTTTATTTATCCCATGCTTCATGTATATCTTCCTTATAGTTGTATCCATATACTTTGTATATGTCCAGCTGGTGTTTCAAGCGTTCCATGAAGTCTTGGATATTCTTGTTTTCAGGTTTGCTCCATTGTATTTCGGCCAAGGCAGCGATACGGGGCATCATCTGCCATTCCATCTTCACGCTGTCCTTCGTCCACTCTGTCCAGATGCAAGCCTGCGCCCCCATTATATTCTTTTTCTGCTCCGGAGTAGCCTCCTCAGGAACAGGCTCAAATGAATAGACCCTGTCTATGCTGCTTAATCCTCTTAGTTCGTTGAACTTGGCATTGCTGAAATACAGGTACTGGATTGGACAGGCGATTGTTCTATATCCGCCTTCTATGGATTTCAAACGTGCCTCCGGTTTTGTCCAGGCCATGACGATGGTAGACTTTGCAGGATTCCCCTTCAGGATTTCATTCCATGCCATCATTTCTCTTCCCCGCTTCTGGATTTCCTTTTCCACTTCTCCCATAAACCAGGCTTGAAGCTGGTTTTCCTTGGTATGCTCCTTCGTGTCCTTCAAGCCCAGCTCCTTGATTTTCCGTTGACATTTCGCACAAGTCTTCCAATAAAATTTAGGGCATTCATCTCCGCCTATATGAATATAAGGAGAGGGGAAAATGTCCATGATTTCATTAATCACATCTTTCGCAAACTGCAATGTTTTCTCATTTCCTCCACACAACACTTCCCTGAACACACCAAAATTGGGCGCAATCTCGTATGGGCCACCCGTACATCCCAGTTCCGGATAAGAAGCCAGCGCTGCCAGCATGTGTCCCGGCATATCGATTTCCGGAATCACGGTAATGTATCGCTCGGCCGCATATCTGACGATTTCTTTTGCTTCTTCCTGCGTATAATATCCGCTCACCGGAATATTGTCGAGTTCTTTCGAGCCACGTTCTTTAATCGTACCCTTTCTCTTCGAACCGATTTCCGTCAGTTTCGGGTATTTCTTGATTTCTATGCGCCAGCCCTGGTCTTCCGTGAGATGCCAGTGAAAGTAATTGATATTGTGCAATGCCAGCATGTCGATTATTTCCTTCAAATAATCCACGCCAAAGAAATGCCGGCCCACGTCTACCATGAATCCTCTGTAACCAAACCGCGGAGAATCTTTTACGCTGCCGCAAGGAATGGCTGCAAGTGTGGTTCCGTCTGTAATGGGCAAGGCTTTATGCAATGTCTGGATGCCATAAAATACGCCGGCCTCGGTTTTACCTTTTAAGGAAATCCGTTCTTCTGACACATTCAGTTCATATCCTTCCTCCTCTGTCAACGTATTGTCCAGGCTCAGCACGATGGCATTATCCCCTTCTTTAGTAGACAACTTCACCTCCGTAGCGGCTATTTTCTTGATATATGAAGCCAGAAATTCCGCATTCCTCTTCATCTTCTCATTGCCTTCCGGATAGCATATCTTTGTTGCCCCGTCAATCACAAAAGAGGAACCGTCGTCCAATTTAACCACTTCACTGGGTATGGGTATTACATCCAGACTGCCAAGTGTGACTTCTTTCTGGGTACACGACATAAGCCCCGATACCATAAAAGACAATAACATCCATTTTTTCAATTGACTCGTGTTCATAGATTAATTTTTCATGTAATTTAAAATAGAATGTATAAATAAAGGCTTTCCACACCAGAAAACAGGCATGGAAAGCCTTAATAAATTATAATTAGAGACTAATTACCCCATCCCGGATTCTGTTTCCATAATCCATCCATCAAATTCAACATTCTTTCCTGTATAGGCAGCAGATAATCTCTGTTGGCCTTAAACTGCCATCCTTGCGGCATTGATGCGGGTGGCACAGGCAAGATATAGCCATTTTCATCAAGGTTCAATTTCAAGCCGGCATACTCTTTCTGCCCTTCCAGGTTACTGCCTTTGAACAGTGCTCCCATAGGACGCTTTCCGATGATGAGCTCTTCAGCCGCAGCCCAGCGGAGAATATCTTTCAACCGCTTTCCTTCCAGTGCTGTCTCTACTCTTCTCTCGCGGCGGACAGCCTGCACATATTTATTCAAATCCTTGAACGGATAGCTTGCATCCGTGTTATATTCTCTGTCGAAATCTACAGCAGGCATATCGGCACGGTCGCGCAGAGGCTGCAACACCCGGATGATTTCACTTGCATTCGCCGCACCGTTCTGTTCTGCCAGTGCTTCTGCATAGTTCAACAGGATGTCGGCATAGCGGAACTGGATGGCAGGTGTCGTTCCTTTATATTCACTGAGGTAATCTCCCTCGAAGTCTATCTGCACATGCTTCAGCATGACATAACCCGTAAGATTGGTTCCGAATGCGGTTCCGTCTCCGGCCAGATTAGGCCAGGTCATCGTATACGGTTTGCCGGCTCTTTCCGGTTGCATGCGCTGGCCGGGGAAAGCTACCGTCTGTGCCAGTCGTGGGTCACGATTTTTTGGATCCAGTTCATCCGGATAGTTTTTCTTCAAGTTCAGCAAATCCGTACCATACAGCGGCTTGCCGTCTCTTGACAGATAATCATCCACCAGCGATGCACAGATACCGATGTTTCCACCTCCTGTATTCAAGTAGCGGGTCACGCTGTTACCCACCTTATCACCATCAAACATCTTGAACCAGAGGATTTCCGGATTGGTAGTAAGATCCTCCGTCTCAAACAGCTTTCTGTAGTCCTCGTTTGCAAGGTCTCCCGTGTCGTATATCTTCCATACCCCCCGGGCTTCCACTTGCTTACACGCTTCAATCGCCGTGGCAAGATAGCTTTCAATCTTCGCATTCAAATCCGATTCACTCAATGTGTAGTCATAGAACTTCTCCGGTTTGTTCTTTTCTTTCTCGTAATGATACCGTTCCCATGTAGCCTCGAACAAAGCCACTTCACTAATCAATGCACGGGCCACGTCTTTATGAAGCCTCATCGAAGCTGAATTGCTCTGTTCTTTCATCAAGTCCCTGGCATTGCCCAAATCTTCAAGAATCTTGTCTACAATGAACGTGCGGCTTTCACGCGGCAGCATCATTATCGACAAATCCGGGTCCAAAGGTTTGTCTACCCATGCCAGTTCTCCATAATTGATAAACATCCGATAATAATACCATGCACGGAAATAGTACGCTTCTCCCTTCAGATGGTTAAATTCCACGTCTCCCTTGTCCGGGCAGTTGTCAATATTGTTGAGCAGATAATTTATATCCCTTATATAGGTATAATTGGAAAGCGAACCGGCAGAGCTCAGCGCGGTCTGTCCCATCAGCCGTGTGTTAGCGGCCGGGCTGCTCATGTTGTCACTGTCATAGTCCTGACCTGCCATGCCTCCGCCGCCACCGGCCATAAATCCTTGTCCTATCAGCCCGCTTTCATAATAACGGTCCACATAGTTTCTTATCTCACCCACGCTCTGAAATGGCTCCGCCGTAGAAAGTACCCCCTCCGGCATCTTATCCAAATCATAACATCCGGCCAGTCCGAAAGAAAAGGCCATTGCCAAAAGTATATTTATCTTCTTCATATATATCAAATATTATAAGTTAACAATCAGACCTACAGATAAAACCTTGTTCATAGGATAGTTCTTACCGCCTTCCGATGTGTAAGTATTTGAAGTGAATATGGCTTCCGGGTCAAACATCCCTTTCAGTTTCGTGAAAGTCAGCAGGTTTTCTCCTGAGAAGAATACCTGTACTTTTTGCAGTGAGGCTTTCTTTACCCATGCATCGGGCAACGTATAGCTCAACGTAAGATTCTTCAATCTGCAATATGCGGCATTCTGCAAATAACGGTCGGTTGTCTGTATGTTCTTATTCTGGAAAGGTCCTACTCCGCCTGCAGTACTAATGTACGGTTTCGGATAATAAGCCCCCGGATTATCCGGACGCCAGTAATCCATGTGTTCCTTGAACACCGTCACCTGGGCAAAAGAACTGAAGCCCCAGAAATAGACTCCGCTCGGAGCCCAGTCGCGCTTTCCTACTCCCTGGAACATCAGGCTCAGACTCAGTCCCTTCCAGCTGATGGAGCCGTTCACCGTATACTGGTAGCGAGGAGTGGTGTTTCCGATGACGGTCATATCGCCCATGTCGCCCACCTTGTTGTTTCCTCTGTCGATTACCTTCCGGCCATCTTCGCCAATCTTACCGTCCAAATCTACATACTTCACATCTCCCGGTTCCCACAACTTTCCGCTGAAGTAAGTCAGGTCATATTCCTTGTTATATGCATCTGCCTCTTCCGGGGTCTGAATGAGTCCGTCAGTACGGTATCCCCATATTTCTCCGTACTTTCTGCCTTCATACCAGGTACCGGCCGGATTGGTCATGGTAGGATTGGAATATTTAGTAACTTTCGTCACGGCATCCGAAACAGAACCGCCGATACTGAAATCGATGTCACTGCCAATCTTTCCTCTATAGTTCAATGACAACTCCCATCCTCTGTCGCGCAGGTTTGCGTTGTTTTCCTGAGGAGCTGCAGCACCGAACATATCCGGGAAGTCATATCCAGGACCAAGCATATCTTTCGTATCGCGCTGGAAAATATCCACGGTACCCGTCAGGGCATTGCCAAAGAATCCGAAGTCAAGACCGATATTCTTGCTTTCCACCTTTTCCCATGTGGTATTAGGATTGACTACGGCCGGAGGATTCGTGTACATGTGACGTCCGTCACTGAATATATAGTTACCCAGCCCGTTGTTAATAGACATAGTGGAAGCGAATGTATACAAAGCCGCGTTAGCCTGGTTACCCAACAGACCGTAAGAAGCTCTCAACTTAAGGTTTGACAAGAAGCCTTCCGTCTTCTGCATGAATTTCTCGCGATGAATGTTCCATCCCAATGAAACGGAAGGGAAGAATCCCCAGCGGTTGCCTTTTGCAAAACGTGAAGAGCCGTCATAACGTCCGTTCACTTCCACGAGGTATTTTCCGTCGAAATCGTAATTGATACGTCCGAAGAATCCCCGTGTAGCCCATCCGTTACGGGTATCGACAACCACCTTGTCGCCCGTACCCATTCCTACATTAGGATTAGCCGTAGAGTACAGGCCTGTAATCGAATTCTTCATCCAGCTGTAATCATTGTTCTCTTCCTGATAACCTGCCATCACGGTAAAGTTATGCTTGTCTGCCAGTGAGAACATGTAGTTGGTATAAAGATTGATGCTCTGGTATCTTGTATTGGCATATGCACGGGTAAACTGTCCGTCGGCCGATACACCCAGTTCGGAACGTGCCACCTTAGTCAGCGTTACCCCGTCCTGCTCATAGATATACGGTGCCACATTCAGTGCCTCATATTCCATGTTAAGCTGCTTATAGGTGTAGTCAAAGAAGATAAACCAGTTCTTTACAGGCTGGAACTCAAGTCCGGCAGTGATATTAAAGCGGTCTCTCTGTGTATCCGTATAAGTACCGCTCTGCAAATAAGGAATCATTGACAATTCGGTGAAATGTCCGTTCGGGTCTACAGGAGATACCGTAGGACGGAAACGCGCCAAGCTGTGATAGAATCCTTCGCTCAATCCGCCATCCAGGCCATTTCCCTGACTGAACGGAGTCTTGTTGTCCGAATGCATATACTTCGCATTGAACTTCACCTTCATCCACTTGGTCAGTTCAGATGAAATGTTTGCGTTCAAGGTATAACGCGAATAATCCATATCGGCATACCTCAATATACCGTCCTCGTTGTAATAACCTCCGGAAATATAATACTGGGCTTTCTTGGTACCACCGCTGAAACTCAGGTTATGATTCTGCTTGAAAGCAAAGTTCTTATAGTGAAGGTCAAAATAATTCGTATTTCCCAGACCAAGCTCCGAATTCTCAAAAGCTGCATTAAGAGTCTGGCCAGGCTGCAAATCGCCCCATGGGTCAACACTTGAAGGGTCTCTCATATACTGTTCCAGCTGGGCTATTTTTTCTGCTGAATAAGCTCTGTTTCCGGCTCCGGCATTATTGACACCATCGTTCCAAAACTTCACGAAGTCAAGCGAGTTCACCATGTCAGGCAATACGGTAGGAGTACTCCATCCTACTGTTCCCTGATAATTGGCACGCATCTTTCCTTCATGACCTTTTTTGGTCGTGACAAGAATCACACCGTATGCGGCACGTGCACCGTAAATAGAACAGGCAGCCGCATCCTTCAATACGGAAATATTCTCAATGTCATTGGGATTGACGTCAGAAAGTTCCATTTCCACTCCATCTACCAGAATATATGGAGCCGCATTCCCCGACAGGTTTCCCTGGCCACGCAGGGTCAATGTACCCGTAGCACCCGGTCGTCCGGCATTACTGTTGCTTACGGTCAAGCCCGGCACCATCCCCTGCAAGCCCTGGGTGGCGTCAGCCAGCGGACGGGTTTCAAAGGCATCTCCTTTTACAGAAGAAACGGCACCGGTAAGATTTACTTTCTTCTGTACGCCATAACCCACTACCACTACTTCATCCAGCTGCTCTGTATCGCTTTCCATCACAACCCTGATGTCAGTTCCGTTCCATGTGAGTTCCACATCCTTGTAGCCTACATACGAAATGACCACCACAGCCCCTTTTTTCACATTTGGAATAGAAAAACTGCCATCCAAACCCGTGATGGTACCATTAGACGTACCTTTTACCAAGACAGAAGCACCGATTACCGTTTCTCCCGTCTCATCCAGCACTACACCTTTACATTGACTTTCCTGTTGAGATACATACATTCTCACGGCCTCCGAATGGCTCTCCGCATGAATGTAACCAGCCGAGAATCCCGACAACAGCATAGACATTGCCAAAAATTTAAACTCTGATCCTTTCATAGTTCAATTTTAAGTTAACAATAAAATTAATTTCTCCTCGACAAATATAAATAAATTTTTAAATGTACTTATCACTATAATTAGTTAAATATATATAACATTCACATCTCGATAAGACAGAGAAGGAACAACAAAGCAGATTATCAAACACATATGCCAGACATTGCTCCCCATACAAATATATCACATTGTGATTTTTAACAGCATTCATCGCATACATATTAAAAAATCATTCACAATTGAAGCGGACGACTGCGGAAAGAAGGCGTAATCGCCCTCCGCCATTTGCACGATTCAGAAACAAATCGTATCTTTGAATCAGAGTTTTAATCAAGCAAATACCTTGTATTTACCTCAAATTATCAATATCATGAAAATGAATCATTATGTAAAATGCGTAACCGCCGGCATTGTGTGTTCACTGATGTACGGTAATGTATGCGCGCAAGACACATTCGATCTGTCTTCCCAACGCTCGGAGAAACAAGATGTACAAGCTGTTCCCGGAAAAAAAGTAGACCACAAAGGACTTATCCTGAATCCGCAGCCTCATCAGATTGTGACGATGGACGGAAAAACGTGTGAGCTTTCTCAGGGTATCAACCTGAAAGACAAGCAGAATAAATTTGCGGGTTACCTTGACTTCCTTTCTCCGAACAAGAAAGGAGTTAAACTAACGATTGATTTCGGACAGAAAGCTGCCGGCAAGGCCAATGTAAAAGCTGTATCGGGTGCCTATGCCCTCGCCGTCAATGAAAAAGGAATCACCATCACGGGATTTGACGAACGCGGTGCTTTCTACGGCATACAAACCTTGAAGCAACTGGTGGAAAGCCCGGTTTCTTCCGGCAGTGCTCTTCCCTTTATAGAAATAAACGATTATCCTGACCTGCCTAACCGTGGAGTCGTGGAAGGCTTCTATGGTACTCCGTGGTCGCACGAGGTACGTCTGTCTCTCATTGATTTCTACGGAAAGTTCAAGATGAATTCTTATTTATATGGTCCGAAAGACGACCCTTATCACAGCTGTCCGAACTGGCGATTGCCTTATCCGGAGAAAGAGGCTCAGCACATCAAGGAACTGGTGGATGCCTGCAACCGCAACTACGTGGATTTTGTATGGGCCATCCATCCGGGACAGGACATCAAGTGGAACGAGGAAGATTATCAGAACCTGATTAACAAGTTCAACTGGATGTATGACTTAGGAGTACGTCATTTTGCCATCTTCTTTGACGATATTTCCGGAGAGGGTACCAACCCGTTGAAGCAGACAGAACTGCTCAACCGATTGACTGAAGAGTTTGTGAAGGTGAAAGGCGATGTTTCTCCGCTTACGGTCTGCCCTACCGATTACTCCAAACTTTGGGCGAACCCGACCGAGAAAGGTAGTCTGGCCATCTACGGAAAAACGCTTAATCCTGAAATCAAGGTGTTCTGGACGGGCGACGTGGTGTGCAGCGACCTGACACCCGAAACACTCGACTTCATCAACTCGCGCATCAAGCGTCCGGCTTATTACTGGTGGAACTATCCGGTGACCGACTACATCCGCAATTTCCTGCTTCAGGGTCCGGTGTACGGACTGGACACCAGTCTCACGGCTAATGAAACCTGCGGTATCGTGAGCAACCCGATGGAACATGGAGAAGCCTCCAAGCTGGCTTTATACGGAGTGGCCGATTATACCTGGAACATTGCCGACTACAATGCCATCGACAACTGGGAACGCGGACTGGCGGAACTGGTTCCGGAAGCAACCGATGCCTACCGCACTTTTGCCATCCATTCCAGTGATACCGAAAACGGATACCGCCGGGATGAGTCGTGGGAAACCCAGACTTTCCGCCTGGCTGACTGGACAGACGAAGCGGCTAACGCACTGGAAGAAGAATTCAAGAAAGTAGAAAGTGCACCGGCACGTCTGGAAAGCAATTGCAAGAATGCAGCCCTGATTAACGAGCTCCGCCCCTGGCTGACAGAGTTCGGTAAATTAGGTACACGCGGCAAGCAGGCCATCGAACTGGCACGTATCTACCGCTCAGGTAAAGACGATGCGCTGTTCTGGGAAAAATATATACAAAATATCATGACTCCCGAAAACCGTAGAAGCTATGAAGCTCACAAATCGGGTACGCTGAAACTTCAGCCGTTCTATGAGAATGCCATGGATGATATGGCACACGGATACCTGAAAAAGCTGTCGGGCAAGGTACCGACTGACTACAGAGGTATCGGTTCTTTCAGCAGTGCACATACCGTACAAACCAAGCTGATGTTCGACAATGATTCAACGACTTTCTATACCTCGGGAATTGCTCAGAAAGCGAACGACTGGATTGGTGTAGACCTGCGCGACGTGCGTGACGTGACAGAAATCTCGATTCTTCAGGGAAGAAATTCCAAGGATGATGTGGACTATTTCGACCATGCCATCGTGGAATGCTCGGCAGACGGAAGAACCTGGAAGGCACTGACCGGAGAACTCGACAAGCAATATATCATCCACTGGCAGGGAGCTCCGGAAAAAGCACGCTATGTACGCCTGAAACGACTGGATTCCAAACGCACCAACTATGCATCTGTCCGCTCGTTCGACGTCAACCCGCTACGTCCGGAAAACATGGGATTCTCACTTGAAGCGGACAGCCTGGACAAGGCCATCTATGCTTTCGACAACAACCTGGCGACTTCTTACAAGAGCACTAAGGCACTGACTTTCGGAGTAAAGGAAAATGTCAAGGCATATACCCTGCTCATGAACCGCCTGTCTGCCCCGTTGAAGTGCATCCAGCTGGACAAGAAGGGTAAGGTCGTATCAGAAACCATGATTGAAACTCCTTTTGCAAGAATCGAACTGGCCAACAAGAACGTAGCTAAGATTCGCCTGGAGGGAGCTGCAGAAGTGTTTGAAATTGTGGCAATTGACTAATTTGAAAACAGACATAAAAAAACGCCTTTACGTTTCTTCCAAAACGCTTCGACGTTTGAAACCAAACGCAAGGACGTTTTAGGGAAAACGCAAAGGCGTTTAAAAACAAACGCAAGGACATTTTGAGTGAAACGTCCTTGCGTTTTTTATGCCTTATTTTATTACCCGGAAATATTCCGGTTTGCGGGGTTTTGCCGGAGCCGACTCTCCGTCAGGATAACCCAAAGAAAGGGCACCGATTCCCATCAATCCTTCCGGAAGCCCCCACTCTTCCATCAGCTGCTTGCCTTCTTCCGTAGCAAACATTTCCCGTTCGCGGTGAATCCAGCAGCTGCCCAGTCCTAAAGCATGAGCGGCCAGCATCATATTTTCGAGTACGCAACTTCCGTCCTGCACCGGGTTGTTGGCCAGCGAGGGCGCAAACACCAGCACGTAGGTAGGCGCATCGTAATAAGGATTCGAAGTCACTCCCATAATCTCGGCATTCATTTTTGCCAACCGGGCAAGCACTTCCTTCTTCTGCACTGCCACAATGTAGGGCGACTGCATGCCGCGTGAGGTCGGCGCATAAGTACCGGCTTCAAGTACGGCTTTCAACTCTTCATCCGTAATCTGCTCCGGTTTATACTTACGGCAGCTACGGCGTGTTTCAATTACTTTCAAAAAATCATTTTCCATATTGTCACTCTTATTTTTATTCTTAATATTACATTCCTTTTTTATAATCTGCCCTATCACCGTTTTTTGGACAACAGGGTTTGTACAATAGTCTGCATAAGGTAAGTGCGAACGTCTGCATTCTCCACACATTCCAAAGGGAATCCCAGCACAAAAGTACGATAATCTTCTCCACGATAAACCGTACCGCTACCGTAATTTCCATTAGTATAGGCAAACGCAGAGTAAGCTCCTTCCAGCGGCATCACACACTCCATGGACGGAACAGCGTAAATGCTTTCATTAGCTCCGCCCTGAATACGGAAGCTTGTACCGGCTCCCTTCACCGGAGCGGAAGAAAGGTTACTGAAACGCCCTCCGTACGTGCATTTCAACACGTTCTTGCCGAAATCGTCTTTCTGCAAATTCTCTCCCCACTTCGAACCGCTGACCAGCAAACGGCCTCCCTGACGGCAATAACCGGCCAGCGCTTCTCGCATGGAAGCAGAAAAGGTCTTGGCATCGGCACCACAAATCAAATCGACCATGTCATAGTGAGTCAAATCGGTACTTCCACTTTCCAGGGTTTCATCGCTGCATGACACGAACGAATAGCGTCCGGCACGCTGAATGGCCTTGCCATGTACGAATACATAATCACGGGTATTGCCTGCAATCAGTCTTCCTTCCAAGACATCATCACTTACTCCCAGTCCGTCGCCCGTTTCCAGTCCGGCTTTGTCGCGGTTGAATCCCTGTTGGTATCCGCAATAAGCAGGTGTCTGTCCCTCAGGAATTCCCGGATCGGCTTTCAGGTCGAACCCTTGCAACAAAGCAGAGTTGACTTCTGCCGGTCCCGACGTGGCATCAAATCCGTTGACGATAAGCAGGGTACCCTTGCTTCTCTTGGCTTTATAGGCAGACAGAATCTCAGAAGGGAAACTCTCTCCTCCCCGGTTCACAGCCGTCACCTTGAAGCTGTAGGTCAGTCCCGGCTCCACTTTCACCGTATATTCCGGCTTGCGCACATACACCCCATTATCGAATCCGCCATAACCGATACGAGTATAGACGATGTATCCCTGCGGCTTGGCAGTGGGTTCCATCACATCCTCCACCGGATTCCAGTTCAACGTAAAGGTATTTTTCTTCTTTCCTTCACGGATGGCAAAGTGATTTACCGGAAGCGGCTGCACCACATAGTCCGTACCGTGCATGGTAGAGAGAAACTTCAGCACGGACTTATACACAGAGCGTCCCACCGTAAACTTGAAATCCGGATTATGTCCCCACTTCATATCGGCAAAATTCTGGTGTGAGAGCAGCTCCAGAATCATGGAAGGCACAGCCGGCAGACGGGTTTCACTGTAGTTCCGGTTCCACATGCTTCGTCTGGCCCATTGCACACCGAAACGGGAAGAGATGTCACGCTGCAATCCAGTCAGTACCATATCAGTCAAGTCGCGCGAAGCATAACGGGATACGCCACTGTTCAGCTTTCCGTCATTGAAATCTGTGGTATAGATACCCAGCGAACCTACCAGTTCATCATCAGTCTTGAATCCGGCATCACTGTGCAGACCTAATGTCATTTCAAACGGTACCTTCAATCCTTCTTCTGTCGGATTGTATACCGAGCCGCCACTCAGGTAATTCACCGTCAGCGAGCGGGCATTGATGTCGTCCGTATAATCATTCTTTCCTTCACTCTTGCTGTATACCGTATAAGGCATTCCGGCCCACTGCGCCCAGTAGCGCGCTCCTTCCAAGTAACGGGGTACTCCGCTCACTTGTCCGCCCCGCACAATGTTTCCCATACCGCCACCAAAACGGACCGCATCGGCACAAACCACTCCTTTCTGGGAACTTTCGTTACTCAGCACCACCATGCCGTAGTCGTTCCGTCCTTTATCAAATTCAAAGGTACCCAAATATACCCAAGTTCCCCCTCCCATCTGCTGGTTGACCTTGAACTCCGTCACCCCACCATTATGAAACACCAGGTACTTGGCATCCGACAC
>SAMEA3443758__coassemble_3012_pt1 | contig 13848 bp, 9 predicted proteins | sample SAMEA3443758__metabat2_high_PE_015 | metagenome-assembled genome bin SAMEA3443758 (sample SAMEA3443758) | Felis catus | biome: Faeces | place: United Kingdom | collected 2012
ACCTGCCTATCTTGTGCAACCAGTGGGCAAACGTAATGCGCTGGGAAATGCGTACTCGTCTGTTCCTGCGTACAGCTGAGTTCTTGTGGCAGGAAGGTCATACAGCTCATGCTACCCGCGAAGAAGCTGAAGCTGAAGCACAGAAGATGTTGCACGTGTATGGCGATTTTGCTGAAAAATACATGGCTGTGCCGGTTATCAAGGGTGTGAAGTCTGCAAACGAACGTTTTGCCGGTGCATTGGATACTTATACTATTGAAGGATTGATGCAGGATGGTAAGGCATTGCAGTGTGGTACCTCTCACTTCCTGGGACAGAACTTTGCCAAGGCATTCAACGTGCAGTTCGTCGACAAGAACAATAAGCTGGATTATGTATGGGCTACTTCATGGGGTGTATCTACCCGTCTGATGGGTGCCTTGATCATGACTCACTCTGACGACAACGGTCTGGTTCTTCCGCCGCATTTGGCTCCGATTCAGGTTGTTATCGTACCTATCTATAAGAATGACGAACAGTTGAAACAGATTGATGCCAAGGTAGAAGGTATCGTCAACAAACTTCGCAGCATGGGTATCTCTGTGAAATACGATAACGCTGATAACAAGCGTCCGGGATTCAAGTTCGCAGACTATGAATTGAAGGGTGTACCTGTACGTCTGGTAATGGGTGGTCGTGACCTGGAAAACAACACGATGGAAATCATGCGTCGTGATACACTGGAAAAAGAAACTCGTTCTTGCGACGGCATCGAAGAATATGTACAGAACCTGTTGGAAGAAATTCAGCAGAACATCTATCAGAAAGCATTGAATTATCGTAACGAACATATCTATAAGGTAGATACTTACGAAGAATTCAAGGAACAGATTGAAAAGGGTGGATTTATCCTGGCTCACTGGGATGGTACTCCGGAAACAGAAGACCGCATTAAGGAAGAAACGAAAGCAACTATCCGCTGTCTGCCTTTCGAAGCAGATGAAGAAAGCCTGACTCCGGGTGTGGATATGCTGACTGGCAAACCTTCTGCACGTCGTGTCTTGTTTGCCCGTGCATACTAATTGGCTATACTTACAGTAATATCATAAAAAAAGTCCGGTTCTCTTGAAAGAGGGAATCGGACTTTTTTGATGGGCTTTATTCTGCTTTCAGGCATTCCATATATTCTTCGTAACTGATGAACCGGCCACCCATTGACTTGAGGTGAGGTGTTTCAAACTGACAGTCGATAAGGGTACCTCCGTGCGCATGGAGCAGTTGGGCCAGTCGTATCAGGGCAAGCTTGGAAGCGCTGGGTACAAGCGAGAACATGCTTTCGCCGAAGAAGCATGTGCCCAAAGTTACTCCATACAGGCCTCCGACCAGTTTGTCGCCTTCCCATACTTCTACGCTGGCGGCCAGGTTCTGTTCGTACATTCGGATGTAAGCTTCAATCATTTCCTCTCCCAGCCAGGCTCCTTCCTGTTCGATGCGGAGCTTGGAGCAGTTACGTATCACCTGTTCAAACGCATGGTTGAAGGTTACCTTATACTTATCCTTGTTCATCAGCGTGCGCATGGAATGGGAGATGTGAATCTCTTCCGGAAAGATGACGAAACGCTGCAACGGGCACCACCACTGGATGACTTTCTCGCGGAAGGCATACCAGGGAAAGATACCGTTGGAGTAGGCCAGGATAAGGCGGTCGACGGACAAGTCGCCTCCAATGGCCAGCAGGCCGTCGAGGTCTCCCCAGTGCGGGTCCGGAAAAGCCAGTCTTTTTGTCAGTTGGAAAACCATGGTATCGAAATTATTGGAGAATACTCAGTTGATTGTTTTCGGCTGTTACCGTGATGTTACCTCCCTGCTTCAGTGAGCCAAACAGAATTTCACGCATGAGCAGCGGTTTCAGGTGGGCGGCGATGGCACGGTCCATTTCGCGGGCTCCGTATTCCGGTTTGAAACCCTCTTTCAGCAGCCATTCATGTGCTTCGGGTGTCAGGTGCAGGCAGACGTGACGGCGAGCCAGCTTTTCATCCAGCTGGCGCAACTTCTTGTCGAGCACTTGCGTAGCCATTTCCCGACTCATGTCATGGAATACGACGGAAGCCGACAAACGGTTGAGGAATTCCGGTTTGAAGGTTTTCTTTACCTGGCGAAGCATAGCCTGTCCGGTACTTACTTGGCTGTTGAAACCAATGGAAGCCTGATGTGCATACTGAGCACCGGCGTTGGATGTCATGATAAGGATCAGATGGCGGCAATCCGATTTCCGTCCTTTGTTGTCCGTCAGCACTGCATAATCCATTACTTGCAGAAGGATGTTGAAAATGTCGGGATGAGCCTTTTCGATTTCATCCAGTAGCAGCACACAGTTGGGTGTTTTCCGGATGGCATCTGTCAGTAAGCCACCATCTTCGTATCCGATGTAACCTGCTGGAGAACCGATGAGTTTGGCAATGGTATGCTTTTCCATGTATTCACTCATGTCGAAGCGTACCAGTGAGATACCTAATTCTGAGGCTAATACTTTGGCTACTTCAGTTTTTCCCACTCCCGTAGGACCGACAAACAACAGACTGGCCAGCGGCTTGTTCTCGTCCAGCAATCCGGCTTTGGCCATTTGCACCGCCTCCACGACCTGACGAATGGCTTCGTCTTGTCCGTAAATTTTTCCGGATATGCGTTCGTACAATGCTTCCAGTGAAGCGTTGTCTTCCTCCTTGAGTGCATTAGCATCAATCTTACAAGTACGTGAAAGTACTTCGGTAATCAGTTTTTTGTCCACCGTCTTTGTGCCGTCTGTGGCCGGATGAATTTCGCGGTAAGCACCGGCCTCATCAATCAGGTCGATTGCCTTGTCAGGCAGGAAGCGGTCGCTGATGTAGCGGGCACTGGCCTTTACAGCATACTCAATTACTCCCGGTTCATAGGTTACGTGGTGATACTCCTCATATTTTTCCTTCAATCCTTCTATGATGCGGATAGCCTCATCGATGCTGGGTTCCTGAATGTCGATTTGCTGGAAACGGCGTACCATTCCTTTGCTGCGTGAGAAATAACGGTTGTATTCCTCATAAGTGGTAGAACCGATGAAACGGATGTCTCCCTGTTCCAAGTAAGGTTTCAGCATGTTGGAGGCATCCATCGAGCCATCACCGATTTGTCCGGCTCCGATAAGATTGTGTATCTCGTCAATATAGAGAATGGCTTTCTTTTCTGCGCTGAGGCTTTTCATCACACTTTTCAACCGCTGTTCGAAGTCGCCCCGATATTGTGTACCGGCCAGCATACTACCCAAATCCAGTTCGTAAATGCGGCTTCCTTTCAGACGTTCGGGTACCTCTCCAGCTTCAATGCGGGCTGCCAGTCCGTAAGCCAAGGCTGTTTTTCCCACTCCTGGTTCACCAATGTGCAGCGGGTTGTTTTTGTCTTTCCGGCACAGCACTTCGATGGTACGTTCCAGTTCCATTTCTCGTCCTATCAGCGGATTGTGATTCTCCAGCTGTTCGTTCAGGCAAGTGATGAAATTCTTGGAAATACCATGAGGTTCGTCCGAATCATTCTCATCCAGACTAAGGTCGTCTCCATAAATGACCACCAGTTGGCTGATGAAATCCGGAATCCGTTCCTTCAGGTGTTTTTTCAGGAAGTAGCAAGCCCAGGATTCCGGCAACAGTAGCATGGCTTGTACTACGTGAGGAATGTCCAGCACTTCGGCATTGGATGATTCCACGAAGGCATACGCATTCTGAAACAGCAGGTTTGATTGTACGGAAAACTGTAGTTCATAGTTGGTATCTTCCGGCACCTGTTCCATTTTCTGTGCCAAATATTCGTCCACTTCCTCTTCCATCACCGGGATGTGACAGAAACATTCTTCTACGGCCTCCACAAAAGGGTCCTGGTTAAAGAGTGCGCTGAGAATATGTTCCGGAGTAATGAATTCATGGCGATAACGGAACGCCAGTCCCTGAGCAAACGACAGCGCTTTGTCTACATATACAGATTTTTCGATGTGACTCATTGATTGTTTACTGTTTAATTATCTTCGGGTTCTACGGTCAGTCGCAGAGGAAATCCTTCTTCACGTGCCATCTGGGTGGCTTTCTGTGCTTTGGACTGTGCCACGTCGTAAGAATAGACGCCTGCCGTGGCCGATTGCTGCTGGTGTACTTTCAGCATCAGTGCCTCGGCTTCCTCCTGCGATTTGAAAAACACGATTTTTAGGACCTTCACCACGAAATCCATGGTGGTGAAGTCATCGTTGTGGAGTATCACCTTATAATGTTTGGGTTCGTGCAGCTCCACACGCTTTTTTTCTTTGCATAACGATTGTTCTTTTTCCATTTGTCTACTTTGATATAGCGATTCAGACTCGCATCAACGTGCTGTGTTCAGCGTAAATTCCTTCTGATCGTACATTTGTCCACGGGTATCGGTCACAGCCAGTCGGAAAGTCACAGTACCCGTTTTGATACGTTTTCCAGCAGTGACGGTAGCCGTATACTTTACCCCGTTTCCCGGCAAAATCTGTTCCACCAGAATGGAAGGGGAAATATGCAGATGTTTCATTCCGCTGATTTCTGCCACACTGGGAATCACGTTGTAGGCAATTTCATTTCCTTCATTCATGACTTCGAAGATGATTTTGCTGCTTTCTCCCGAGCTGATGACATGGTCGCGGTCATTATCTATGAAACGGATGTTCCGGATGTATAAAGAAGAGAAGGCAGACTGTGTATAATCCGGCTCGGCGTATACCTGTTCCATGGGATAGTCTGCCCTGTTTTCTTCACGCGATTTAGGAGCCGTCAGCGCACCCCCAATAGCAGCTCCGGCCAGTGTACCGACAATGCTTCCAATGGCGGAACCTCTGTAGCTTCCTTTCCAGCCATGACGGGAGTCGCCTACCAGTCCACCGATGGCACCTCCCAAACTATTTCCGATGGCAGCACCACCTACAATGGCACCGGTACGTTCCGGTTGCGTCGTTCCGCATCCGCTACTTAGTAGGGACACGATTAGAAGTAAAATTGCGACTTTCTTCATGGATGTTTTCTTGATAAAAGTTTTATTTGCGGTATTTAGCTTTAATGGCTGGCAGCTCTTTCTGGATGTCACTGATACGGCGTGCATCACTGGGGTGCGTACTCATGAACTCGGGAACCTTTCCGCCTGAACTTGCCGACATTTTCTGCCAGAAAGTCACGGCCTTGTCAGGGTTATAGCCCGCCATGGTCATCAGAATCAGTCCCATGTAATCCGCTTCCGTCTCGTGCTTGCGTGAGAAAGGAAGGGTTACTCCGTATTGCGCTCCCACACCGTACACCGTACTGGCGATGGCTTGTACTATCTCGCTCTTTTGTGAGAGACTTTCTCCCAGAAGTTGCGCTCCGTATTGGGCAAGCATTTGCTGGCTGATACGCTCGTTGCTGTGCTTGGCCACGGCATGCGCTACTTCATGTCCCAGTACCACGGCCAGTTCATCGTCCGACGATACGAGTTTCATCAGGCCTTCGTACACCACAATTTTTCCGCCGGGCATACAGAATGCGTTGATTTCGTCACTCTTTACCAGATTGAATTCCCAGGAGAAATCCTTGATTTCAGCCGAAAGTCCGTTGCTGCGCAGGTACCGTTCTGTGGCTGTGGCGATGTTTTTTCCTACTCGTAATACCATGGCTGTCTGGGTGGCATTAGTTGACTTTTGTGCACTTTTGATATAGTCCTTGTATTGGGTCAGGCTGGAAGAAAGTACTTCCTGATCTGAAACCAGTAACAATTGTTTACGTCCGGTGAGCGGTACCGAACTGCATCCTGCCAGCATCAGCAAGGAAAGGACATACACACTTAGTTCTTTTTTCATAACGGTTTCGTTAGTTGTTCTACAAACATAACAAAAAAATGATGATTTTTGATTATGTTTGTGGCAATAAACTATAAAAAAGAGATGAAAAAGGAACTTTTTATAGCATGTTCTCTTTGTGGGACCATGCTGGTGAATGCCGAGAATATAGAGGTCACTTCGTTTAAATACGCAGGACCGTATGAACTGATGCAGCCTTATCAGGTTGACAGTGTGGATGTTAATTCCAAGTCATGGAAAGCGGAGTCGCTGCTGAAGACGCCGGTATCATTTTCTTTGCTTGAAGGAGCAGAGGTGAAGCAGGCAAACCAGCTGTCTCCGTCGTCAGGCTATGCCTTGCACTTGATGGGCTTTGTACTGGAGAATACACACTATGGAGAAGTGTCATTGAAGGTGGAAGGGGCTGAGCACTATCAGGTGTACGTGGATGGCAAGCATGTGGAAGATGCGTCACTGGCGCTGAATCCGGCTACGCATCAGGTGGTCATCAAGTATCTCTCCATGCCGGGCGAAAAGAACGTTCCGGAGGTGAGCCTGGATGCCAAGCAGGACGGGGTGTTTACTTTGCGTACCGAACAAGGCCGTCTGTTTACACTGGCCGATGTACTGCATGGTACCCGCTTTACGGGCACTGAACTTTCAGCCGATGGGAAATACCTGATTACGTCGTACACTGTCACAAAGGAAGGTGGGGAAACGACCTCGCAGACCAAGGTAAAGGAACTGAAGACCGGAAAAGTAGTCGCTACCCGGGGAGAAACCCTGCACTGGATGCCACGTTCCGTGAAATATTATTATGTACGTCAGGGGGTATCCGGACGGGAACTGGTGACGGTAGACCCTGTATCCGGTCGTGAGGAAGTGTGGGTGAACCATCTGCCGGAAGGTAACTTTCAGGTAGCGCCTACGGAGGATTATCTGCTGTTTACCCTCGTACAGAAGGGGCCGGAAGAGAAAAAAGAAATCTATGAGTTCATTGACCCGGACGACCGTCAGCCGGGATGGCGCAACCGTACGTACCTGGCCCGTTTTGATGTGAAGACGGGCGTGTGTCAGCCTTTGACTTTCGGTTACAAGAATGTGTGGGCTACGGACATCTCTTCCGACGGACGCTTTATCCTGATGATGGCTTCCAACCACCGTATGGGAAAACGGCCGACCACCTTGTTCTCTGTGTACAAGATGGATGTGCAGACCTTGCAGGTGGAAGAACTGGTGAAAGATGACGGTTTTCTGACCAATGCGCAGTTCTCGCCCGACGGCCGCCAGGTATTGCTGGCCGGTACACCGGAGTGTCTGGGTGGCATCGGCAAGAATGTGAAGGAAGGACAGACCCCGAGCATGATTGACAATCAGCTTTACCTGATGGATTTGCAGAGTAAGCAGATTGAACCGCTGACCCGGACGTTCAATCCGAACGTGATGCAGACGGTATGGTCGGCTGTGGACAATTGTGTGTACTTCACCGCCGAAGACCGTGATTGTATCGCGCTGTTCCGCCTGAATCCGGCAAAGAAATACATTGAGAAGGTGAATGTGCCAGAAGAAATGGTATTGGGATTCTCTGTGGCCGAGAAAGCCTCTTCGTTGTCGTTCTACGGAGAAAGTGCGTCCAACTCTCACCGCTTGTATGTGGTTGATCTGAAGAAGGATGCCTCCAAACTGGAAGAAGATTTGAACGGGGAATTGAAGGATGTGCTGCTGGGTGAATGCAAGGCGTGGGACTTTGTAAACTCCCGTGGGGACACCATTTGCGGACGCTACTACCTGCCGCCTCATTTTGACCCGAACAAGAAATATCCGATGATTGTCAACTACTACGGCGGATGCAGTCCCACAAGTCGCAATTTTGCCAGCCGTTACCCACATCATGCGTATGCCGCTTTGGGTTATGTGGTGTATGTGGTAGAACCGAGTGGAGCGACCGGTTTCGGTCAGGAATTCTCTGCCCGCCATGTGAATACGTTCGGTGATTATGTGGCCGACGACATCATCGAAGGAACTCGTAAGTTTGTGGAAGCTCATTCCTTTGTCAACGGTAAGAAAATCGGTTGCATCGGTGCTTCCTATGGTGGCTTCATGACGCAGTACCTCCAGACAAAGACCGACTTGTTTGCGGCAGCTATTTCCCATGCCGGTATCAGCGACCACACCAGCTACTGGGGCGAAGGCTACTGGGGCTATTCTTACAGTGAAGTATCGGCAGCCAATAGTTATCCGTGGAAGAATCCGGAACTCTTTGTCGACCACAGTCCGCTGTTCAATGCCGACAAGATACACACTCCGTTGCTCTTCCTGCATGGAGCGGTAGATACCAATGTGCCAGTGGGCGAAAGTATCCAGATGTTTACGGCCCTGAAACTGCTGGGACGTGAAACGGCACTGGTGGTGGTAGACGGACAAGACCATCACATCAAGGACTATCAGAAACGCATCCAGTGGCAGAACACCATCTTTGCCTGGTTTGCCAAATGGTTGCAGGATGACCCGACTTGGTGGAACACCCTTTATCCTCCTAAAACCTTGTAAAACGGATGAAAATATTACATACCAGTGACTGGCACCTGGGGCAGCAACTGTTTGAATACGACCGCAGCGAGGAACAGCAAGACTTCCTGCGGCAGTTGTGCCACTGGGTAGCTGCAGAACAGCCCGACGCGTTGATCGTGTCGGGCGACGTGTTTCATTATTGCAGTCCTTCGGCAGCCGTCCAGCGGTTGTACACGGATGCGCTGGTGGAATTTCATGAAACCTGTCCCGCTATGCAGATTATCATCACGGCAGGCAATCACGACAGCAGTTCCAAGCTGGAAATCAACCGGAATCTGTGGAAGTATGCTGGAGTCACCGTGGTGGGTTCTATCCGAAGAGACGAAGCCGGCCGGGTAGACTTGGAACGTCATATCGTGGAAGTGAAGAACGGTTGCGGCGAATTGAAAGGCTATGTGATAGCCCTGCCTCATGTGTATCCGCAAAACTTTCCGGCGCTCGATGAAGAAGTTCTGCGTGAGGAGCGGCAATCTCATTTCATCCAAACCTTGCTGAACCGTGTGAAGGAACGGAACCAGAGAAATCTTCCGGTGGTGCTGATGGCCCATCTGGCCCTGACGGGAAGTGACATTACCGGACAGGACGACGGACGCGGCGGCATGGAATACACGGATATCCGTCTGATGGGGGAGGGATACGATTACCTGGCCTTAGGGCATATTCATTTTCCGCAAACTCTGTCCGGCGGACGGGCCCGTTATTGCGGTTCCCCGCTTCCGGTCAGCTTTGACGAGAGTTACGGGCATTCCGTCAGTCTGGTAGAACTGGCTGCACACGGTGCTATGCCCGAAGTGCGTACCTTACCGGTGCGGAATGCGTGGCCCTTAAAAGTACTGCCTTCGCAGGCCGTGCCGCTGGAAGAGGCATTGGAGGTGTTGCAGGCCATCCCTGATGAGGAAAAAATGTACGTGCAGTTACACGTCCGTATTCAGGACGTACCTCCGGCCTATTGCATGGAACGGGCCTATGAGCTGACCCGTGGCAAGCAGTGCCGTTTCTGCCGCTACAAATGGGAACGGGAAGTAGTGGAAACGCAGAAGGAGATTACAGAGCTGGACGTAGACCGTTTGCAGACTTTTTCTCCGTCGCAGGTAGCAGCCATCTATTATCAGGACAAGTTTCAGCGGGACATCGCTTCGGAAATGCTCGACATGCTGGAGGAAGCCGTGAAACGGGTACGAAGTCAAGAGGAGGAATAGTACATGAAATTACAGAAACTGATTATTGAAAATATAGCCTCCATCGAGAAGGCGTGCATTGATTTTGAGCACGGACCGCTGGGCGAGGATTCCATCTTCCTGATTTGCGGACCGACGGGAGCCGGAAAGTCGACGTTGCTTGATGCGGTGTGTCTGGCACTCTATAACACCACTCCGCGCTTGAAGCAGGCGGCCAATGAACGCTACCTGGACGAGAGCGACAGCTTTTCCGGTACGGGTGAAGTAAGCATTGACGATTCACGCATGCTGATGCGGCGTGACAGTGTGTCGGCACAAGTGGAACTGTGGTTTACGGATGCGGCAGGAGATGCCTTGCGGGCCGTGTGGAGCGTGGCAAGAGCACGCAACAAGGCCGGAGGGAAAATCCAGAAAGTGGTCTGGACACTTTCTTTGCAGGACGGTACTCCGCTCACGAATAAGTCGACCGAAACACGTACGGAGATAGAGCGGCGTATCGGTCTCACCTTTGAGCAGTTCTGCCGGACTACGCTGCTGGCACAGGGAGAGTTTACCAAGTTTCTGAAAAGCAAGGAGGAGGAAAAATCAAATATCCTGGAGAAACTGACGGGCACGGAAATCTATTCGCGCATCAGTCGGGAAATCTACGTGATGAAGACCGAAAAGGAGGCGGAGTTGCAGGAACTGAAGGCGCAGACAGGCGGCATTGTGTTGTTGACTGACGAGGAACTGGCCGCGCTTCAGGCGGAACAGCGCCAGGTGACAGAAGAGACTGCCACGCTCCGCACACAGTTGAAGCAGGAGCAGGACCTTCGGAAATGGATGACTGATGAACAGAAGTTGGTACATGATCTGGAGGAGACTGGAAAGGCGCTTCAGGCACTGACGGAACGGGTGGAATCGGAAGATTACAAGCGTAATAAGTCGTTGCTGGATGACTGGGACCGTACGGCTGATGTGCGTTTTCAATGGACGGAACAGGTGGCCTTGCAGCAGCGTATCCGTACGTCGGAAGAAGAACTGGAACAACTAAAAGAGAAGTACCGTTCGTTGAGTGTCGGTCTGGGTCAACTGGAGCGTATGCAGGTGCAGTGCCGGGAACAGTGGGCGGCGTGCGAGACGTATCTTTCCAGTGTGCAGGAAAAGGTGCCGGTGTACGAATCGTTGCAATCGCTTTCGGCTTTATCCGATCAGATTCAGCGCGCGCTCCAGCAGTCGGAAGATTACCGGAAAGAAAAGGCACACAAGGCCGCAATCCATCAGAAAACGCTGGAAGTCCGCCAGGGAGCTACGGCATCGTATGAACAGGCCCAAAAGGTAGCGGAAGAAAAGCAGCAGGAGGTGGCAGCGTGCCGCACGCAGTTAGAGGATTTGCAAGTGGAGGAACTCCGGCAGAAGAAGCAGGAAGCAGATGCCCGGCTGGACGGATGGAAGAAATTGCGGGAGGCACTTTCTGTCCGTACGGAAAAGGAACAGGCCTGGCTGGATGTGCAGAAGAACCGGAAAACCTTGCAGGACGATTGCCGGCAGCAGCAACAGACGGTAGCGCAACTGAAAGCGCAGGCTGAGGTCTGTCGTAAGGAAAAGGAAGAAGTGCAGCAGGTGTACGACAAGCAGCGGATGTCGTGCGAGGACTGGGCACGCGAAGCCCGCGCACGTCTGTCAAAAGGCGATGTGTGTCCGGTTTGTGGCAAGGAGGTAGGTGATGACTTGAAGAGCGAGGCTCATTTTGTGTCGTTGCTGGAACCGGTCCGTGCGTTGCTGGAAGAAAAGGCACGTCGGGCGGAGGAAGTCTTGACCGCACTGGCACGGGCGGAAGCGGAGGTTCGCTCCCTGATGCGACTGGAAGAAATGGAGGCGAAGAAGGAGACTATTGCAAAAGAAGCTTATTCTCTGGCGGAAAAGGCCGTGGCAGATATGCCGCTTTATGCCACCGTGAAAGAAGCGGACGAGGTCGTATCTCAGGTAGAGCAAGCCTTGTCGGCGCAACTGGAAGTATGCGACCGGCTGGAAGCGCAGTGGAAACAAGCCGAGGAAGGACAGCAACGCCTGAACCGTCTGACGAAGGAACGGGAGGAACTGACCACTGCCAGCGAGCAATGGCATCGGAAGGTTGAGGAAGCCGACAAAGCCGTGTCCCGTTTGGAAACCGAACTGCGTATGCTGGAAGAGGCGCTTTCGCGTGAGGCACTGACCGTCTCCCAGTGTGTGGAGAAAGGGGAGACGTTGATTGTCTTTACGCCTTGGCAAGAAGCTTGGAAGACCGACCGGGAGAACTTCATTACTGCCTTGAAGAAGGAAACCGACCGGTATGTGGAACAGCAGACAAGGAGAGAGCAACTCTCGCACAGGGTAGAGTCGCTGGCTTCCCAAGTGGAGCAGGTGCAGTCCGTCCGTCAGGCTATCTTGTCGGAACTTCCGGCCTGGGAGCAGGAGACGGCAGAGACGATACCCGACGGGCCGTGTCCAGAAGGGCTTTCGGGACAATGGAACGCGCTGAACACTTCCGTGCTTTCTGTCTGCCATGCCATAAAGACATCGCAAAAGTTGAGGGAGGAAAAAAGAGCCGGAGTGGAAGCTTTTCTTGTCGGTCATCCTGAGATTTCCCGTGAGTATTTGGAGAAACTGGCCGGACTGGAAGTGGAAAAGGTGAACATGGCACGCCGTGCTTTGCAGAAACTGGACAACGACCTGACGAGCCGCCGGGCAGAAATGGAACGGGTCGGTCGGGAACTGGCGCAGCATCGGGCACAGCGTCCGTCGGAAACCGAAGGGATGACGCTGGCAGCCGTAGAGGAAACCATTTCCCGACTGGAAGAACAGCAGACCGGGAAGTTGGCTCGTTTGGGAGCCATTGCGCAGATGCTGGCACATCACGAAGAGTGCCTGCGACGTATCCGGAAGGTGAAGGAACAGATAGAAGTGAAGCAAAAGGAGGTGGACAACTGGGCGGGAGTGGCTGCCTTGTTCGGCAGTGCCGACGGTAAGAAGTTCCGTAACATTGCCCAAAGCTACGTGCTTCGCCAGTTGCTGGCTGGTGCCAATCATTACTTGAGCCGGCTGACCGACCGTTACCGTATGGAGTGTCCGCCGGGTGGACTTACCATTCTGTTGCGCGATGAATACCAGGGCGGGGTGAAACGTCCCACGTCCACCATTTCAGGTGGAGAGAGCTTCCTGGTGTCACTGGCCTTGGCATTGGGATTGTCCTCGCTCAACCGGAAAAGTCTTTCGGTGGATGTGCTGTTTATCGACGAAGGTTTCGGTACACTGGACAGCGATTACCTGAACACGGTGATGGAAGCACTTGAGAAGTTGCACCAGATAGGAGGCAAGAAGGTAGGCATCATCAGTCACGTGGAAGCCCTGCGCGAGCGCATTGCCACCCAGATTCATGTGGAGCGGGTAAACCATACGCTAAGCCGGGTGGAGGTTGTCAATACGATGGGAAATATGTAAATTGCGAGTTTTATAAATAATTGATTTTTAGTAGATTAAAATTTGAATAAAAAACGCCTTTGCGTTTGAACTAAAACGCAAGGACATTTCAGATAAAACGCAAGTACGTTTGAAGTAAAACGCACTTGCGTTTTGTTTTAAACGTACTTACGTTTTTTCAGGTAATAGGGGATAACTTTTTTTTATGACAAAAATCCAGATAGATGTCGTACTTTTGTGTCACGAAACTAAAAACATTATGATTATGTACAAATCTATTCTTCGTCCCTGGTTGTTCCGTATGGATGCCGAGAAAATTCACGGTCAGATTGTTGCTTTACTTCATGTTTATCGTCATTTTCCACCGGTGAAATGTCTTCTTCGTGCATTTTATCGTCCGAAGGCAACTCCGTTTCAATGGCGGAACCTGACTTTTGCCAATCGGGTGGGACTGTCGGCCGGATTCGACAAAGAGGCGAATTGCTTTGACGAGCTGAGTGATTTGGGTTTTGGTTTTCTGGAAGTGGGAACCGTTACTCCGGAAAAAGTAGCAGGAAATCCTTTCCGCAACTATATACTTTATTGTACCAACGGTTTTGTATAATTAAAGTTTTGTCTTCTCTGAGATAAAACAAAAGAGGATGTATGCCATCCTCTTTTAATTACTATTTCTTTTTAGAACCGAAAATAGAATCAAGTACTATTTTACCAACTTTTCTTTCTAACCCTTGTTTTGTTGTGGGTATTCCTGTTTTTCTGCTAATCTTTTGTTTGGCAGCAGTTATACCAATTGCCATTTTAAGGGAAAAACTTAATCCACGTATTTTCATAACC
>SAMEA3443758__coassemble_3059_pt1 | contig 13359 bp, 10 predicted proteins | sample SAMEA3443758__metabat2_high_PE_015 | metagenome-assembled genome bin SAMEA3443758 (sample SAMEA3443758) | Felis catus | biome: Faeces | place: United Kingdom | collected 2012
GCCTTATAAAGGTGGCCGTTTTTTATATAAATAAGATAACATTATCTTGCTTTTAAAATATAAGAAGACGAAAAGTAACAATTTTTTCTTAAGTTTGTATCGAATTCTATAATGACCAAACAGTTTATATGAAATATTTGATTGTTTCAGACATACACGGATGCCTTCCTGCTTTGGAAAAAGTCCTACAATTTTATCAAGAACACCGGTTTGACATGCTTCTCATCTTAGGAGATATATTAAACTATGGGCCTCGAAACGGTCTTCCTGAAGGACTAAATCCTAAAGGCATTGCAGAACGATTAAATGAAATGGCAGATGAAATTGTAGCGATACGAGGAAATTGTGATTCAGAAGTAGATCAAATGCTATTAAATTTCCCCATTTTGTCTGATTACACATTGGTAGTAGATAACGGAAAAAAGTTATTCCTCACACACGGCCATATTTACAACGAAGAAAAACATCCACAAAACGGATATGACATATTCTTCTACGGACATACCCATTTATGGAAACTAGAAAAAGCAGGGGATACAGTGATTTGTAATACAGGTTCCATCACTTTTCCAAAAGGAGGCAATCCTCCCACTTTCGCAAGCTATGAGAACGGAAAAATCACCGTACACCATTTAAATGGTGAAACCTTAAAAGAACTTCAGATATAAAAGAATACAAAAAAGGCTGCCAACCTATCGTAACCCATAACAGACAATACATAACATTACGATTCGGAAGGCAGCCACTCCCCATCTCAATTATTTAATTATAGTAATAGACAAGTATGTTTTTAGAGTTCAGAGAATGGTTTTGGTTTTCCTCCCAAAGGGAAAGATATTCCCAAAAAGCCATTTACTGACTTAGAATTACTTCCAAAGAACATATAGTCAGTTCCTACAAACAAGGGACCTAATTTCACAGCAAGACCAATTGATTTTCCACTTGCCTGAATCGGAGAATAACTAATTGCTGCATTCAACCAATTTTTCGGACGTAGTGTGGCCGAGAATGTCAATTCATTCAATGTTTTCGGTTCTGCAAAACGAGCAGTATACATTGCACCAACACTCAGCTTATTATTCAACAACCCATACTCACCAGCCAGCAACAGTGTAGAATACAAACGAGTTTTTGTCTTTACCTTTTCTGGTGAACCTTCTTCAAAATCAAAACGTTCAAATGACAAGAAATCACCGCCGATATAACGGTCATAATTCTCTGAAGTAATAGTTACATTTTCACTACCACTCACTGTAGCCACTGTTGTTTCGCTCTCCTTCCATTTTAAGAAACCTAAATCAAGAATTGAAGCTGATACAGTCAAATTATCCCAAACTTTATAACTTGCTCCTAAATCAATACCAAAACCAGAACCAGCAATACCTAAATCCCCTGCATCCAAATCAAAATCATCAATCATTCCATTGTTATCAAAAGTCATACCACCGCCTTTCAGAGTAGTAATAACATTACCATCAGCTGAATAATTGTAATGCGCGCCATACCAGTCAGAAGGAGATAACTCACCATTAGAACTATAATCCTGATAACTTGCATAATTAGGATTCGGTACTTCCAAATCCAGATCAAGCTGATTAATATTCATTTCTGCACGAGCTAAACCTAACAACACTTTTACACGTGCACCTACAGTTAATTTCTCTGTAATCCGACGAGAATACCCCAAACCAACTTCCGCATATGCTTTCATATTCAAGGTCTGGTTGGACAAACTATAATTCTGATTAGTTCCTGCTATATTTTCCAATGAAAAACCATTCATTGTACGCATCATAGAGAACATATCCTTTGACAACGCTGCACCGAAATCAGCACGTAATCCCACATTAAAACTCCAAAATCCTTTTCCCCGATACCAACCAAAAGAAAGAATATCCGTATTCAAGTTTACATTTAATCGATTGTCTGTCTTTAAACGATCAAACAACTTATCATTTGAATATAAATCACTTCCAGAATTCAGGATATCAATAATATCACTTGTTCCTAACACATTAGAAGAGGCCGACATATTAATAGACCCAATAATCGGCATATTAAAATACCCCTTGGTAGGTTGCAAACCTGGATTTAACTGTAAACGGGCACTAGTCCCTTCCATAAAATAAGAGGAACGCAAATACTGAGCCTGCGCTGTTCCCCCCAACACCATTATGCTTCCTAACAGAAGCATAGCCTTACACCCAATTCTTCTCATACAAATTTTATTAGTAAATTTTAATGCAAAAATAAAAATATCTGTAATATAGAAGAAACAGGTAAGCAAAGCACGCTAACCAAGCATTATATATTTAATACTAAACAATCGTTTTTTGATACTAAGTGGATAAAAAAACATTTTACTACAACTGACAGAAACGTTCCATCATTTCCTTACGGAATTTTTTAGAAACTTGTACTTCATCTACATTATTAAAAGGCGGATACATCACACACTGACATCCCTGAACCATCAACAAATAGTTCATATTTATAATATAAGACTGATGAACCTGTACAAAAGCAGAATCATAAGCGCACAAATTTTCAGCCCTTGTATTCCGTTTTAAAGGAATAAAAGAACCGTTCACCAAAGCCACTTCCCAAATTTTACGATCGGAAACATACCGAAAATATCCGATATCCGACACACGTAACACGCGTAAGTCTCCCATTGGAGTCACTACCATAAACGATTTTTCTCCAACTCGTCCACCATCCGACTGGATATTTGTCGGACTTTTAATACCATCTGCAGACCGCAAACGCTCCAAAGCCACCGATAACTCCTTCGGGGCAACAGGCTTTAACAGAAAATCAAAAGCATAATTACGCAATGCATCAATCAGATACTTATTATAGGCAGTATAAAAAATTATATGCATATCCCAGTTCTGAAATTCATGCACCTTAATAGCCAAGTCCATCCCTAACATATCCGGAAGTTCCACATCCAAAAATAATAAATCCGGACGTTCCTTTTCTATTAAACGAATCCCCGATTTGCCATTACGGGCAATACCATCTACAGAAATCCACTGATATTTTTTAAGCTCAAAACAAAGGTTATCAATGGCTGTTTCTTCGTCATCTATGATGACAGCCTTAATCTTATCATTCATACTTTTCTGTTTTTCTTTAATTGATATGAATAATCCAAAGGAACCACAAAACGTACTTCACATCCCATTTCTTTCTCTTCCCCGATAAGTACATTATTAATTTTCATAAGAATAGGACGAGAATTATACATATTCAATAACTGAATAATCTGCGTTATTACCTTCATGCCAGTTCCTGTTCCATAGCTTACACTCGTTTTACGGTAACCTCCCCCATTGTCACAAATCACAATCTCCACCTGATTGTTTTCTAATTTATGAACTTGTATAAGCAACAAGCGCTTTCCTTCCTTTAAACGCAGACCATGCTTAATTGCATTCTCCACCGGTATTTGCAACAACATAGAAGGAACCTTCATTTCTTGTAAATCCAGTTGTTCAGCCAAATCCAGACGATACTCAAACTCAGAACCTAACGACTGTCTTTCCAATTTTACATACGTATCTACAAAGTCTAATTCATCAGCCAATGACACTGCCAAGCAATCTGTCAGTTCCAAATTACGACGTATTAATTTTGTAAGTCCAATCAAGTTCTGACTCTCTTTATCTCCCTTATGCAAATTCATTTCACGATTTAATACGTTAAAAATGAAATGAGGAGAAATCCGGTTTCGTACATTTTCCAAACGCAAGGAGGTCATGGCATTTTGCATGCGCCATTGTTCTCTATCTCTCTGTCGCTTACGATACAATATGACTGCAGACACAACAGCTATCAACAAAAAACATCCTCCCACAATTCCATACATCAACTGATGTAACTGAAGTACCTGATTTTCTTTTTCTCGAATAGAGATTTCTTTTTTCATCAACGTACTATCCTGAGTATATTTCAGCTCAATTTCTGCAGCCCTCATTTTTACCCTTTCATTCCGAATGGAATCATCTATACGATGATTTTCCTTTAAATAATGATAAGCATGTTTATAATCCCCAACTTTCTCATAATAACGCTGTAAATAACGATTACGTACGTGAATCATGTTAGGTTCCACCTCGTCATATTTAACAGCCTTTTTTAAACGTTCTCTGGCCAATGCTACATTTCCTTGCTTAAGAGCCAGTTCCATAAGTTGAGTATCAATACAATATAACGCCGTAGAATGATGTATAGAATCAAAAAAGCCGCGGCATTTTTGCAAATAATAAGAAGCAGAGTCCGTGTTATTCAGAAGGAGAAAAACTTCACCCAAATTAATCATGGTCAAATTTCGTTCAAAGGTCATATCGGGATATTGATTCACCACGGTCAATGAACGACGAAAATACTTCAACGCTGTCATATAGTCTTGCCTGTAATAATAAGAATTACCCCTATTATTCAGGTAAATATGCTTCTCAAAAGGATGCATTTTATCATAATACTTATAGGCTAAATCATAATAATAATCGCATGCGGAGAAATCCCTTAACTCCATATTTACTTGAGCCAAACCATAATAAGCAGGAAACCTTTGCTCATCTGGCATATTCAAAGAATCGGCAATGGTAAGTGAGCGATTATACCACAAAGAGCCTAAATCGTAACGTCCCTGTTTGACATATACATCGGCCAGATTCAAACAAATATCGGGCAAAACCTCCCTTTTACCTCCACGATTAGCATAGTCAAAGGATTGCAGATAGCAATAACAGGCAGAATCCACTTGAGAGGTACGCACAAAAATATTTCCACGTGCATTATACACCAATGCATACAATCGGTCTATCTCCTGACTACCTTGATGTCTGTCACAGAAAGAACTGATTCTATCCATGAAATAATCTGCTGAATCAAGCTTAAAAGACAGAAAACAGTTTCTGACTTTCAAAAAAAGCAAACGATAATACATCATACTATCTGTAACGGAAGGGAGTAATGTATCAACCATCCGATTTACCTTTTCCGGAGAATCAGCCGACAACTGCTCCATCTGCTGATAAAGTTTCTCTATTGAGTCTACCCTGTTTACCTCTCTATTTCCCCTACACCCAATCATGGCAGAAAAGAAACACAAACAGCTAATCCATATAACGATATAATGATTCCTCACATTCAGTTTCATATATCTCTACCCAAGTATTAACCAAACAAAAATACGTAAAACTATTCAGGCTACAAAAAAAGTCTAATTTTTTCGCATAAGACGTAAAAAAAAGATTTACAAATAGACAAAATAAGTTATCAAAACATAGCTTTTTATCATACATTCTTATCGGTAAAATACCTGTAAACTTTTTAATTATTGGACAAAGCGCCCCCATGTTTGCTGGGAAATATGTACATTTGCAACTAGAAACAAGAACTATACATACAAATGAACGGTAAATCCTCTTACGAATTGCCAGATTTGGCTCATTCCATGGGAGCACATCTAGGCATTCAGTTCCTCGAAATGGAAGAGGGATATGTCAAAGCCCAAATGCCGGTAGACGAAAGGACCTGCCAACCATTTGGCATACTTAATGGCGGTGCATCTCTAGCCATCGCAGAAATCGTAGCCGGACATGGCTCCATTCCATTATGCAGTGCAAATGAAATGCCTTGTGGTATTCAAGTCAGCGCCAATCATCTTCACATGGTTCCAAAAGGAGAATTTGTCATAGCCACCGGACGTCTCATCCATCGTGGACGGACATCTCACCTGTGGAATGTAGATATTACCAACCAGGAAGGAAAACTAATTTCTACAGCTCGCATTGTCAATCAAATAGTCAAGAAAAGACCATGAAAACGCCGGAAACTATATATCACCATCTTATTGACTCATTCACCCATAGCAACGTATCTTTTGCGTTGTACAGACTTCCTTGGACTGATGAACCCATTCTCATCATGCAAGAGGAAGGCCAACCTGAATGTATCAGTAGCCTGAATGAGTTAAATCAGAAAAAAGGATTTCTTCTTTCTCCTTTTCATCTCACCTCATTCCGCCCGGCTACATTAATCCGTCCGGACATACAGGCACACGACTGGGGAGAAATAAAATCGGTCCTGCAAGAATGGATTACACGCCATCCGCAGTATACAGATTCTCATGCCACTGCACAAGAAAGTGTACAAGAATCTTATACAACTTCTGAAAAAGAAGAAAAAGACTTGTACACCGAAACATTCAGCCGTTTCATCATGCCGCTTAAAGAGAAGCAGTTCCGAAAACTTGTGCTATCCAGAAGTACCACACAGGCAATTAATGAACAGTTTTCTCCTCTTTCTGCCTTTATAAAGGCTTGCAACAGCTATCCGCGAATGATGATTTCGCTATGCCATACCCCTAGTACCGGCACATGGATAGGCAGTACCCCCGAAATTATACTCAGCGGACACGAAAAAGACTGGCATACAGTAGCACTGGCTGGAACTATGCCTATGCAAGGAGAAATCATGCCTACAGAATGGAGTAAAAAGAACAAAGAGGAGCAGGCCTTTGTAGGAGAATATATCCGTAAGGCTATCAAAAAGTTTGGCAGCAAACTGACCGAAAAAGGTCCGTATACCGCACGTGCCGGTCAGTTAGTCCATCTGAAAACGGATTTCCATTTCTGTCTGAAAGATACTTCTCATCTGGGCGATGTATTACAAGAATTGCATCCTACTCCAGCTGTCTGCGGATTACCTAAAGAAGAAGCTTACCAGTTCATTCTGGATACAGAGCCACACGACCGTCTTTTCTATTCAGGCATCATCGGATGGATAGATCCCGAAGGGGACACCACACTTTATGTCAACCTGAGGTGTATGCACATAGAAAATAAGAAAGCGACACTCTATGCAGGAGGAGGTATTCTTCCCGATTCCACAGCTGATGCAGAATGGGAAGAAACACAGCAAAAAATGAATACCATGCGAAATATCCTGTAAATCTAACATATTAAAAATCATGTACACAGACAAGAAAAATATTCTTCAGCTTGTGGCGCTACTAAAGGCGCACCGGATACAAAAAATTGTGCTATGCCCCGGAAGCCGGAATATCCCGATCGTGCAAACGCTGGTCAATATTCCGGAATTTACCTGCTACCCCGTCACAGACGAACGAAGTGCAGGATTTTTTGCCTTGGGACTGGCACTGAACGGAGGTAGCCCGGCTGCCATCTGCTGCACATCAGGTACAGCCTTGCTCAATATCCACCCGGCCGTAGCCGAAGCTTTCTACCAGCAGGTACCGCTTGTCGTCATTTCGGCCGACCGCCCTGCCGCATGGATTGGCCAAATGGACGGACAGACACTTCCTCAACCTGGCGTATTCGGAAGTTTGGTGAAAAAATCAGTCAACCTGCCAGAAGTACAGAGTGAAGAAGACGAATGGTACTGCAACCGCCTCATCAACGAGGCACTCATGGAACTTGACCATCACGGAAAAGGACCTGTACATATCAATGTACCTATCAGTGAACCTTTTTTCAAGCTACCGGTCACGGAACTTCCTGAAGCACGTGTCATTACCCGCTATCAGGGGCTGAATGTGTACGACAAGGACTACCAGCCACTCATCGACCGCTTGAACCGCTACCAGCGACGGATGGTCATAGTGGGGCAAATGAACCTGATTTACTTGTTTGAAAAGAAATACACCAAGATGCTCTACAAGCATTTTGCCTGGTTTACCGAGAATATCAGCAACCAGACCATTCCGGGCATGCCTATCCGCAACATCGAGCCATTGCTCTGCTCTATGGATTTCGAAGCCCAGCAGAAGATGCGTCCGGAGTTACTGATTACTTACGGAGGACATATCATCTCCAAACGATTGAAGAAATTCCTTCGCCGTCATCCGCCGGTAGAACACTGGCACGTGGCTACTGACGGACAGGTAGCAGACCTTTTCGGTTCACTGACCACCGTGATTGAAATGGACCCGTTTGAGTTCTTAGAAAAGATAGCTCCGATGATGGACAGCCGCACACCGGAATATCCCCGCACATGGGAGGCTCTGTCGAAGAATATTCCGCAAGCTGTATTCCCCTACTCCGAAATGAGGGCCATCGGGAAAGTCATCAATCACCTGCCAACTCCTTGTTCCCTTCACCTGGCCAACAGCTCCACTGTGCGTTACGCCCAGTTGTTCCCTCTGCCAAACGACGTGGAGGTGTTATCCAACCGGGGAACCAATGGCATCGAAGGTTCTTTATCTACTGCCATCGGCTATGCTACGGCGTCCGACAAGCTCAATTTCATCTTCATCGGCGACCTGAGTTTCTTCTATGACATGAACGCACTCTGGAATGCCAACTATGGAAGCAACGTACGCATCCTGCTCCTCAACAACGAAGGTGGAGAAATATTCCATGCGCTTCCAGGGCTGGAAATGGCAGACAGCAGCCGACGCTTCATTACGGCCACTCACCGCACTTCTGCCAAAGCATGGGCTGAAGACCGGGGATTCCAGTACCTTTCTGTCCACAATGAAGAGGAACTTGACCAGGCAGTAGAGATATTCACCCAGCCATCCATTACCTCACAGCCTATGCTGATGGAAGTATTTACAGAAAAGGACAAGGACATCGAACACCTGAAAACGTATTATCACAACCTAAAAAAATAGCAATATGTCACAATCCAGAGAATGGAAAACCATCAAGGAATACCAGGATATTCTTTTTGAGTTTTATAAGGGAATCGCCAAGATTACCATCAACCGCCCGAGATACCGCAATGCGTTCACTCCGACCACTACTACTGAAATCAGTGACGCATTGTATTACTGCCGCGAGTGTCAGGACATCAATGTTATCGTACTGACAGGAGCTGGCGACAAGGCTTTCTGCTCAGGAGGCGACATGCACGTGAAAGGCCACGGCGGATACGTAGGCACTGACGGAGTTCCCCGCCTGAATGTGCTCGACGTACAGAAACAGATTCGTTCCATCCCAAAACCGGTGATTGCCATGGTCAACGGATATGCCATCGGTGGTGGACACGTGCTTCACGTAGTCTGCGACCTGACCATTGCTTCAGAAAATGCCATCTTCGGTCAGACAGGGCCTCGCGTGGGCAGCTTCGATGCCGGATTTGGTTCTTCTTATCTGGCTCGTATCGTAGGCCAGAAGAAAGCCCGCGAAATCTGGTTCCTCTGCCGCCAGTATTCTGCCCAGGAAGCACTGGATATGGGGCTGGTCAACAAAGTCGTACCGTTCGACCAGTTGGAAGATGAAGTGGTAGAATGGGCTGAAACCATGATGCAGCACAGTCCGCTCGCCCTGCGAATGATTAAAGCTGGACTCAATGCAGAACTCGACGGACAGGCTGGTATTCAGGAACTCGCCGGTGACGCAACCATGCTTTACTACATGACGGAAGAAGCACAGGAAGGTGGAAAAGCTTTCCTCGAAAAGCGGAAACCCGACTGGAGCAAATACCCTAAATTCCCCTGATTATTCTCTCATCTCATTTTTTATCGGACAGAAAGCAGAAACCACTTCCGCTTTCTGTCCGCTTTTATTCCCTTCACAACAGACCCATATGCACACACTGAGAATCATTCCGCGCACACTTCATTTCAAACAACCAGCCGGTACTTCACGCGGAGTATATCACACCCGGCAGGTATGGTATCTGCTACTTACCGACACTGAAACCGGACAATATGGCGTAGGTGAATGTGCTCCGCTGCCCGCGTTAAGCTGCGACGACCTGCCCGATTATCCTCGCCTGCTAGCTGAAATCTGTGAGAAAACAGCTGCAAATGGCTACATTGATTATGAAGCACTTCGTCCTTACCCCTCTATATTATTCGGACTGGAAACCGCATTTGCCCATCTGCAAGCAAACAGTCTGCAGTTTTGGGATACCCCTTTCAGTCGCGGTGAACAAGGTATTCCTATCAACGGACTCATCTGGATGGGAAATTTCGATGAAATGTACCGCCGCATAGAAGATAAGATGAAAGCCGGATTCCGGTGCATCAAGGTGAAAATCGGAGCAATTGAATTTGAGCGTGAACTGGAACTGCTGGCTCACATCCGTCGCCATTTCTCAGCTGCCGACATCGAACTCCGGGTGGATGCCAACGGAGCCTTCAGTCCGGAAGATGCCTTACGGAAACTGACACAACTGAACGAATTTCAGCTTCACTCCATCGAACAGCCCGTACGCGCCGGCCAATGGGAGGTCATGAAAGAACTGTGTGCCACTTCGCCCTTCCCTATCGCACTGGATGAAGAATTGATTGGAGTAAATGAAACGAAACGGAAAATCCAGCTGCTGGACACCATCCGCCCACAATACATCATCTTAAAGCCGTCCTTGCACGGAGGTATTCAGGGAAGCAAAGAATGGATTACATTGGCTCAGGAAAGAGGCATAGGCTATTGGGTAACCTCCGCCTTAGAATCCAATATCGGACTCAATGCCATCGCACAGTGGTGTGCCACTCTTCGGCCTGAAATGCCTCAGGGTTTGGGCACCGGTATGCTTTTCACCGACAACATTGACTACCCGTTGCACATTGAAAGCGATTGTCTGTGGTTCCATCCTGAAGAAAAAACACCCGATTTCCCGACTTATCTGCAAACCATCTGACATGAATACCACTCCATTTATTACAGAAGTAGCCCGTCAGTCCATTTTGATTGACGGGAAATGCTACACCGCTCACGAAGTCCGGATACCTGAAGGCGAATCACAAAGTCTGCTGCAAAAACGATTCCATGCGGAATATGGAGCAGACAGCTTCCAAGCTTCACTTGCCGATTTCTTAGCAGAATGGTTTGACGACAGCACTACCGTACTGGTGCATACCTCCGGCTCCACCGGAATGCCCAAACCACTCCGGGTAGAAAAACAGCGCATGATGCAAAGTGCCATGCTGACAGTCCGTTTTTTAGGTCTGAAACAAGGAGACACCGCCTTGCTTTGCATGCCTCTGAAATACATTGCCGGAAAAATGGTGGTCGTCCGTGCGTTGGTAGCCGGCCTGAACTTGTTACCTGTTGCTCCTTGCGGACATCCTTTGGCAGAAATAAATACCGCCCCTGAGTTTGCTGCCATGATACCCATGCAGGTATACAACTCGCTACAAGTATCTGCCGAAAAGGAATGCCTGAAACAAGTACGTCATCTCATTATCGGCGGTGGAGCAATAGACAGTACATTATCCACGGAATTAGCGTCATTTCCTTATGCCGTATGGAGCACCTACGGAATGACCGAAACTCTTTCGCACATCGCCCTGCGACGGCTGAACGGACCGAATGCCTCCGACTGGTACACCCCCTTCCAGGGAGTCAAGGTTTCACTCTCTCCGGAAAACACCCTGACCATTGAAGCACCAGCCGTTTGTGCAGAGAAACTGATAACAAACGACATCTGTGAGTTCAATGCCCAGGGACAGTTTCATATCTTAGGACGGAAAGACAATACCATCAACACCGGAGGAGTGAAGGTACAGATTGAGCAGGTGGAGAATGCACTGAAAACTGCGCTGCCGGTTCCCTTCATGGTGACTGCCGTGCCCGACCCGAAGTTTGGAGAATGCATCGTCCTGCTGCTGGAAAGCGAAGAACAGACCGATGTTCCCCCTCTGTTAGCACAGGCTTACAACCAACTTCCGGTCTATTGGCGACCGAAACAGACCTTCTTCGTCCAGCATCTTCCACAAACCGAAACCGGAAAACCCGACCGTGCCACCGCACGGAAAGTGGCCCTAGAAATCGCAAGTACGAAAAAGAAATAAGTGAAAATCCCCTTGTATATGAGCATTTGATTCTTTAACTTTGTTTAAAATTCAAATGCTCATTTTTTAGCTGACATCAAAACTATGGAAGAATACACTTTCCTCGCCCCCTTGCTGCTGACTATCGGGGGGCTCATTATCGGAGCAATACTGAAATCATTGCTCAAGCACAGCCGCCTGCCCTACACGGTAGGTCTGTTTGCCATTGGAATCATTTTAGGAGTCATGAACCGTACAGGCGTCTTTCAATCGCTACCGGAACTGCATGATGCGGTCAGTTCCGTCGCCAATATCAATCCCGACCTGATTCTTTATCTTTTCCTGCCCATCCTGATTTTCGATGCAGCCTACGAACTCAACCTGCACATTTTCAAGAAAACATTGGCCAACGCTACCCTGTTGGCGGCACCGGGACTTATCATCTGCATGCTGCTGACGGGCGCCCTCATGATGGGAGTAGCGACCTTCATCCCCGGTTTTGAATCGTGGACATGGGCATTTGCACTGATGTTCGGAGCCTTGATCAGTGCCACCGACCCGGTAGCCGTAGTAGCCCTGCTGCACGAGTTGAAAACCAGCAAACGCTTCTCCACCCTTGTCGATGCAGAATCCCTGCTGAACGATGGTACGGGCATCGTCTGCTTCATGCTTTTCTTCGGAGCATACGCCGCCGAAGAAGCCACTCATGCCTCTCCTGTCATTACGTTTATCCGTGAAGTGGGCCTCAGTACCCTTTTAGGCTTTCTGTTGGCACGGATTGTCATCTGGTTCATCACGCGCATCAACTCGGAAGAGATGGTACAGAACAGTGTTATCATCTTAGCGGCTTACCTCACCTTCATTCTCTCCCAATATTATCTTGGCGTATCGGGAGTGATTGCCCTCGTGGCTTTCGGACTGACCGTCACTTACGTAGGAAAGCCCCGGTTGAAACCCCAAGTGAATACGTTCATGGAACATTTCTGGGAGTTGCTGACCTACATAGCCAATACCCTGATTTTTATCCTGGTAGGAGTAGTCATTGCCGAAAAAGTGGATTTCTCCTGGGGAGCATTAGGCGTGCTGATACTTATCTACATCGCTCTTAACCTTATCCGCTTTGCCATGATTATGCTGCTCTACCCTGTGATGAAACGCTTGGGATACGGACTGACCCGACGCGAATCGGTCATCCTTACCTGGGGAGGATTACGTGGTGCATTGGCCATGACCTTGGCCCTGATGGTATCTTATACCCCGGCTATTCCGGAGGACATCCGCAGCCAGGTATTGTTCTTCACGGCCGGCATCGTTACCCTGACACTCTGCATCAATGCCACCACCATGCGCGCACTGCTGAACCGCTTGGGACTGACTCACGTACCTTCTGCACGCACCATGTTGGCCTATCGTATAGAGAAATCAATACGCGAGAATTCCGAAAAATATCTGGAAGGGTTAAAAAAGAGAGACGCCTTAGAAGGAGCCAACTGGCACAAAGTGGAAAGCTACATGACCGCACAACCGCAGGAGCCGGCCAAAAATCCACAAAACAAAGCCATGCTGCCGGAAATCCGTCTGCGTGTATTGGATAAGGAAAA
>SAMEA3443758__coassemble_3424_pt1 | contig 10092 bp, 7 predicted proteins | sample SAMEA3443758__metabat2_high_PE_015 | metagenome-assembled genome bin SAMEA3443758 (sample SAMEA3443758) | Felis catus | biome: Faeces | place: United Kingdom | collected 2012
TCGTAGTTATCACCTACAGTTTCAGACTGAGCCTTGATAGATTCCACAACTTTTGCCACAGCCTTGTCAATACCACGTTTCAAATCCATCGGATTTGCACCAGCAGTTACGTTCTTCAAACCAACACCTACGATTGACTGAGCCAATACAGTAGCAGTAGTTGTACCGTCACCCGCATCATCACCCGTCTTAGAAGCAACTGATTTTACCAGCTGAGCACCTGTATTCTGGAACGGATCGCTCAATTCCACTTCTTTTGCTACAGTTACACCATCCTTTGTAATGTGAGGAGCACCGAATTTCTTTTCGATGATTACATTACGACCTTTCGGGCCCAGTGTTACTTTCACTGCATTAGCCAGTTCGTCTACACCTTTTTTCAACTGATCGCGAGCGTCAATGTTGAAGAGAATATCTTTTGCCATAGTGAATTTCCTTTCTAATCTTAAATTCGTTAATTACCTAAATTATCCCAAAACTGCCAGTACATCGCTCTGACGCATCATCAAATACTTCACACCTTCGTATTCGATTTCAGTACCAGAATATTTACCATACAATACAGTATCACCTACTTTCAAGACCATTTCTTCGTCTTTAGTGCCATGGCCAACTGCCACTACTTCACCCTGCAACGGTTTTTCTTTCGCTGTGTCAGGAATAATGATACCACCGATTGTTTTTTCTTCTGCAGGAGCCGGAAGAATCAGGACTCTGTCTGCTAATGGTTTAATGTTCATAATGCTATAATTTAGTTTATATTTTATCGTTTATCAAATGCGTTAAAGCACCTATCTTTCTGCGAAAAGCGTGCCAAAACAAAAGACTGACATTCTGGCATGAGCAGACTGACAAGAATGGCTGTTCCGCTGTCAATTCTGACACTTTCCCCTTGTCCTTCAATACACATAATGGAAAATCCACCCAGCAATACGTTGCAAAACTTTAATCTCAATATGAAATAAAAAAGAAGCTCCATGGCACACTCAACGCAAGTCCATGGAGCTTCTCCTTTCTATATAATTTTATTGTTCTTCCGATTCCGAAAACAAATCTCTTGCAGGAGTAACCGGTGTGATGCCTTTGTCCGCTTCTTGCCGGATACGCGAGGAGAATTTCTTTTTCGAAGTGATACCCAATTCCGTCAGCATATCCGCCTGCCGAATCAGGTTGCCCTTCCCCTGCGAAAGCTGCCCCAACGCATTCTTGTAAGCCGTGGAAGCTGCCTGCAAAGAATCTCCAATCTTTTCGAAAGTCTCGGTAAACCCCACCAGTTTTTCATAAAGCACCGTTCCTCGCTTGATGATGTCCTGAATATTTTTCACCTGATACTCCCGCTTCCATAAATCCAAGGCCAATCGAAGCGCTGCAATCAGGTTGGTCGGACTAATCAACACGACCTTCTTCTGATAAGCATAATTCCAGATGTCCGGATCAGCCTGCAATGCCAACAGATAAGCCGGTTCATTGGGCACAAACATCATCACAAAATCCAACGAAGACACATTGTAGCTGGAATAATCCTTCCGGCTCAACTCATCAATGTGAGCTTTCACAGAAGCTAAGTGTGCTTTCAAGTACTGTTCGCGTTGCACGGCATCCTCACAAGCTACATAGCTCGCATATGCCGTAAGCGATACTTTAGAGTCAATAATTACCTGACGGTTATCCGGATATACAACTAACACATCAGGCTGCATCCGCTGTCCCAATTCATTTTTGAGCGGTTCACCATGTTCATCTTTTAAAAATTCCTGACGGAAATATTCTTCTCCTTCTCTCAAACCGGAATTTTCCAAAATAGTCTCCAATATCATTTCACCCCAGTTTCCCTGCATCTTGGAATCTCCTTTCAAAGCGCGGGTCAGGTTATTGGCATCGTCGCTAATCTGCTTGTTCAACTGCATCAGTTCCTTGATACGGTCTTCCAAAGAAAAGCGCTGCTTGGACTCTTTATCGTACACCTCTTCCACCTGATGCTTGAATTCTTTTAAATTCTCTCCGAAAGGTTTCAACAGGTTACTCAAGGTTTCCGAACTAAGCCGGTTGAATGCCTCCGTCTTCTGCTGGAAAATCCGGTTGGCCATATTCTCGAACTCCGTATTCAGTTGCTTCCGTAACTTCTCCACTTCCTCTTTCTGGTTCTCCAGACGCTCTTCCAAGTTACGACGTTCTGCCTGTGAAGTCGCCAGTGCCCGACCTGCTTCTGCCCATTTCCCGGAAAGTTCATCCAACTGTCCACGTAACCTTTCCGTTTCCTTCCGATACTGCTCTGTCAGCAACTCAGTACGTTCCTTTTCCGCCTTCAGCAAATCCTGGGCATGCTGTTGGTTCATCTGTAACTCCGATCGCAAAGAAACAGACTTTCTCGCAGCCCACAAATAACCCAGCAGCCCTCCTACTATCACGCCAACAATCAAATATACAAATTCCATATCTTCTACTAATTTTCGAAACGCCTATAAAAAAACAGGTTTCACGAAACAAAAATCTGAAGCATCTGCCTCTTCCGTTTCTTCCGTGAAACCTGTGTTTTATTTATGATTAACGCTCACGCTTATCCGTTGATGGCAGCTACCAGTTCGTCCGGAGTAACCAGCGACTGTTCGCCACTCGTCATATTTTTCAGCATGACTTTTCCTTCTTTCATTTCATTTTCACCCACAATAGCTACAAACGGTACCATCTTTGCATTGGCATAGCTCATCTGTTTCTTCATTTTGGCAGCATCCGGGTAGATTTCTGCACGAATACCAGCCGCACGTACCTGTGCCAATACCGGCAATACATACGCAGCCTCAGCTTCACCAAAGTTGACAAACAGTAGCTGTGTACCATTCACCGCTTCTTTCGGATACAAATCTAATTGGTTCAGTACGTCGTAAATACGGTCAGCACCGAACGAGATACCCACTCCCGACATACCTTCCATACCGAACACACCGGTCAGGTTATCGTAACGACCACCTCCACTGATACTACCAATCTGTACATCCAGCGCCTTCACTTCAAAGATAGCACCCGTATAATAGTTCAGTCCGCGAGCCAGTGTCAAATCCAGTTCCACTTCCGACTGAATACCCAGCCCGGTAATTGTTTTCAGGATAAATTCGCTTTCTTCTACCCCCTTCAAACCTGTCTCACTTGCAGCCAGCACATTCTTCAACGTAGCTATTTTTTCTTCGTTCGAACCGCTCAACAGAATAATCGGCTGCAACTTATCGATGGCTTCCTGCGGAATACCTTTTGATGCCAGTTCCGCATTTACATTGTCCAAACCAATTTTATCCAGTTTGTCGATGGCCACTGTAATGTCGACAATCTTGTCGGCTTCTCCGATAATTTCTGCAATACCTGTCAGAATCTTACGGTTATTAATCTTGATGGAAACACGGATACCGAATTTCTGGAACACAGCATCAATCATCTGCACCAGTTCCACCTCATTCAGCAGAGAGTTACTGCCCACCACGTCGGCATCACATTGATAGAATTCACGATAACGTCCCTTCTGCGGACGGTCGGCACGCCATACCGGCTGAATCTGGAAACGCTTAAACGGGAAAGTGATTTCATCACGGTGCATTACCACGTAACGCGCAAAAGGAACTGTCAGGTCATATCGCAAACCTTTTTCACAGAATTTGCTGGCCAATTTTGCTGCATTGCGGCTTAACAGTTCTTCATCTGTCAGTCCAGAAAAATAGTCACCTGAATTCTGAATCTTGAAAAGCAGCTTATCGCCTTCCTCCCCGTACTTACCCATCAAAGTAGACAGGTTTTCCATAGAAGGAGTTTCTATCTGCTGAAAGCCGTAGCGATAGAATACCTCACGAATGGTGTTGAATATATAGTTACGTTTCGCCATTTCTACCGGCGAAAAGTCTCTTGTTCCTTTAGGTATACTTGGTTTTGTTGCCATAATGAATCAGTCTTTAAATTAACGGAGCAAAAATACGAATAAAATTTCTACCTTCCGCACACAAAACGAAAGGATTTCATGCTTACTCGCGACGATTCATATAAATCGTTACGTAGTAAATCAGCGTAGCCAGTGAACCCAAGGCAGCTACGACATACGTATAGGCAGCCGACTTCAAGGCATCCGTAGCCTGCTGATGATTAAACGCATTGGTAATTCCAGCACTACTCAACCATACCAACGCCCGACGGCTTGCATCAATTTCTACCGGAAGGGTAATAAAACTGAACAACGTGGTCATGGCAAACAGACAGATACCGATAAGCAGCAGCTGAGGAAAAGAGTTGACCATCAGAATACCAGCTAACAACACCCAAGATACGATGGAAGAAGAAAACTGTACCACCGGAACCAAAGCCGAACGCATACGTAAAGGCGCATACCCCCGCGCATGCTGTACCGCATGCCCACACTCGTGAGCAGCTACAGCTGCCGCAGCCACACTTGTACTACCGTAGACCCCTTCACTCAAATTTACCGTCTTGTTCATCGGGTTATAATGGTCGGTCAACATTCCCGATGTACTGGTCACCGTCACGTCGTAAATACCGTTATCACGCAGCATCTTCTCCGCCACTTCCTTTCCTGTCATGCCATTGGTCAACGGCATCTGGGAATATTTTTCAAATTTACTCTTCAGGTTTGCCTGAACCAGGTAACTGATAATCGCAATACCTATAAATACAATCCAAATCAACATAATTTCTTCATTTAATTGTTATACTAATTCTTTTAGCAAAAACCTTGCCAAAAGAAAGGTTGTCAGTCATTTCTGTCCAAAGATAAAGATTTTATTTTTCTATTCAGGCAACTTTACGTAATTTTGCTCCATATTGAAAGAAAGACCATGATAGTTTGCATAGCCGAAAAACCCAGCGTGGCACGCGACATTGCCGATGTGCTGGGAGCCAAAAACCGAAAAGAAGGATACATTGAAGGAAACGGATACCAGGTAACCTGGACATTCGGCCATCTGTGTACCCTGAAGGAACCGCATGAATATACTCCCTCGTGGAAAAGCTGGAGTCTGAGCAGCCTGCCCATGATTCCTCCTCGCTTCGGAATCAAGCTGATAAACGACAGCGGAATTGAAAAGCAATTTCACATCATCGAAAAACTAATGCAGGAAGCCGAAATGATTATCAACTGCGGGGATGCCGGCCAGGAAGGAGAACTCATCCAGCGGTGGGTAATGCAAAAGGCCGGTGCCAAATGCCCGGTCAAACGGCTCTGGATTTCCTCATTGACGGAAGAAGCTATACGCGACGGATTTGCCAACCTGAAAGACCAGGCTGAGTTCCAGCCTCTCTACGAAGCCGGACTGAGCCGCGCCATCGGTGACTGGACTTTGGGCATGAATGCCACCCGACTATACACCTTGAAATACGGACAGAACAAACAGGTACTTTCCATCGGACGAGTACAGACTCCGACTCTGGCCCTGATTGTAAAAAGACAACAGGAAATCGAACACTTCGTACCCAAGCAATACTGGGAACTGAAAACGGTCTACCGCGATACAGTGTTCTCGGCCATCATACGAAAGAGCGATGAGGAACTGGCTGAAGAGGCTGAAAAGGAAAAAGAGAATCCTTCGGCCAAGAAGAAAATACAGCCCGATGCCAACCGGGGTATTCCGCAGATTACCGACGAACAGACCGGAAAGGAATTACTGGAACGCATCCGGAATGTAGACTTTACCGTAACCGAAGTCAGCTCCAAGAAAGGAACGGAAGCGCCTCCCCGCTTGTTCGACCTGACCTCTTTGCAGGTGGAATGTAATAAAAAATTCAGCTACTCGGCCGACATGACCTTGCAGCTCATTCAGTCATTATATGAAAAGAAGGTGGCTACTTATCCGCGTGTGGATACCACTTTTCTGAGTGACGACATTTATCCCAAGTGCCCTAAAATTCTGGAGGGGTTGAAAGACTATGCTGTTTACACGACGGCATTAAGCGGAAAACCACTGATTAAATCGAAAAAAGTATTCGATAACAGCAAGGTGACCGACCACCATGCCATCATCCCCACCGGGGTACAACCGCAAGGCCTCAGCGACATGGAAAAACGGGTGTTCGATTTGATTGCCCGCCGCTTCATCGCCGTGTTCTATCCCGACTGTAAGTTTTCTACCACCACCGTCATCGGTGAAGCAGACCAGATAGAGTTCAAGGTAACCGGAAAGCAGATTCTGGAACCCGGCTGGCGCGTAATCTTTGCCAAGGACGTTCCGGAAGAAGGGAAGGAAAACGAGGAAGAAAGCGTATTGCCTGCTTTCACCAAAGGAGAAAGCGGTCCGCATAGCCCGATGCTCAATGAGAAATGGACACAGCCGCCTCGTCCCTACACCGAAGCCACCTTGCTGCGTGCCATGGAAACTGCCGGAAAGCTGGTGGACAATGATGAACTTCGGGATGCCCTGAAAGAAAACGGTATCGGTCGCCCTTCTACTCGTGCAGCCATTATCGAGACCTTGTTCAAACGGCATTACATCCGCAAGGAACGCAAAAATCTGATTGCTACTCCTACCGGAGTGGAACTGATTCAGTTGATTCACGAAGAATTGCTGAAATCGGCCGAACTGACTGGTATCTGGGAAAAGAAATTGCGCGAAATCGAACGGAAAAGTTACGATGCGGGTACCTTCTTAGCTGAGTTGAAGCAGATGGTCACCGAAATAGTTTACAACGTACTGCGTGACAACAGCAACCGCCGTGTGACCGTCACGACTGATGACAGCCCTAAAATTCCGCTGAAAAAAGCAGCTCCCCGCAAGCCACGGGCCAGCAAGAAAGCAGCCACTCCCGAAGCACCTAAGGAAGACAACCTGCCTGCCGATGACAGCATCTTAGGAAAAGCCTGCCCTGTATGCGGCACGGGCATCATTATCAAAGGAAAGACGGCCTACGGATGCTCTCAGTGGAAAAACGGATGTAAATTCCGCAAGCCTTTTAAAGCATAATTATAATGCATTACAAAATCTCCCCAAATGTCTGAGTTTTTATATCTGACATTTGGGGAGATTTATTGTATATCACTTAGAAATTATTCATTTTCATTTCACAAACTTATTTCCAAGCCACCTTCTCACAGGTTCATCATAGAGCTTCAAGCACAAGTATGCCAATGCAATACTTCCGAAATATACGACAGCGGCCACCGGCCAGGTGTCTTCCAACGTATACAACTGTTTCTCGATAAGCCATGAATAGAATACATACATAATAGGATAGTGAATGGCATAAAGCGGATAAGATATATCTCCCAAGAACTTACAGATAGCGGTCGACTGCTTGTCTGTCGCCTTGCCGGATGCCCCCATACACACCAATAGAGGAAATACCACCGCAATGCATATCATCTCGAACACACCATTCAAGCATACCGGTGAGTTACCTTCGATATAAGGCACACAAAAAAGTCCCAACAGGATAATGCTGCAAATCCAGAATGCGCCTCGAATCTTGAACGGACGGAAATTTCTTGAAATCAGCATACCTAACGTGAAAGGAAACAGCATTCTCAGCATACCTCCCCAAAAGTTCAGTCCATCGAGTGTCCAGCCCACTCCTATCATACCATAACCTACCACATCGAACAAAGCAAACCAGGACAGTCCCAAACCGAGCAGTATGACCAATACTGTTAGTGCCTTATTACTCAAACGATGAATGAAAAGAGCGTAAAGTATATTACCTATATATTCAAAGAACAATGACCAGCTCGGTCCGTTCAAGGAAAACATCTCTCCGTTCCCGCGTACGTCATACCCGGCTCCCGGATAAGCCGGAATAAAGCACATTGCAAGCAAGAGTGCCAGCATGACCGCGGAGGTAGCTACATGCGTACCATCCCATTTCACTCCCCCTTGCACAAAGAAAGCGATACAACCGATTATCGCCCCCATAATAATCATCGGATGAAGTCGGATAAGTCTCCGCTTAAAGAAGCCTTTTAACGTCATGTTCTTCTTCCACCGGTCATCGTATGCATATCCGATGACAAAGCCTGAAAGTATAAAGAAGAAATCGACGGCCAGATAACCATGATTAATGACAGTAATGAGGGTACCTCCTCCGGCAAAAGAAAAACCTTCAAAAATGTGATAGAACACCACAAGCAGTGCGGCCACCCCTCTTAGCCCGTCAAGAAGTTCATAATGCGGTTTTGTATCTGCAAAAGCTGATGATGAGATTCGATGATTCATATTGGAATAAATTAAACTGATTAGAATTTATACAATACATTTATATCGCGCAAAGATAGGGAATCTCATCCATTAAAAATTTGTCCTAAATCAAATTACGGTTTTTTGCTTCGCAACCTGCTGAGGGTAGAAAGGGTGATTCCTAAATAGGATGCAATGTATTTCAGATTTACCTTTTTGCATATTTCCGGAAATTGTTTCTGAAACTCTTCATAACGCTCTTTTGCCGGCAATGACAACCTCTCTTTATGGCTCCTGTGCAACCGTCTGTATTCATTCTGATGTATGATTCTCCCCCAGTTGCATAACTCCAAGTTGGTTTCCATAAGATTTTTGAGGTCACTTATATTGATTCTGTAGGCTTCCACTTCTTCCAGCGTTTCCACATATTCTTCGCTTTTTTTGTTGTAATATAATTCATCCATGCTGAAAACAATACATCCCTCTGCCCCGAACGAGGTAGTGTATTCCTCTCCATCGACCACCCAATAGGCTCTTAAGATACCCTTCTCTATAAAATAAGCATACTTACAATAAATGCCTTCCTTTATAAGTTGATACCTTTTAGGAAAACTGCAAGGTGTTAAATAGGACTCAAGTTCCTTTATGGTCAAATCGGACACCGGATATTGCTTTCTGATACTCTCTATTATATTTTTCATTTATAAGACTTGGTTTTCAATAAATAAAACTTACACACCGGGTTAATCACCCCGGAAACACCACCGTATTCGTTTTTGCATTTTAAGCCACCCCAATCATAGCCACGATATACTTGGAGGATAAAGTTATAAAGATTTATAGCATAGCCGATAATTTCTATCAGGAAATTCCACCTCTCCCGACATATAATTACAAATTCCGAAAAGCATAATTCAGAACGCTTCGAAGAATTCTCTGTTTCACACTGCGGGATTTGTATTTCACAGTGTGAAATATGTATCCCACACTGTGGTTTTTGTATCCCACACTGTGAAACAGAGAATACGATTAAGCATTTGACACTTTATCTCTCTGTGTTTCAAACAATTTACCTATCGGAATCGTAAAATTAGTTCTGTACCAGATTCTGCATCTTGCGAAGTATCTTCGGGAACTGCCAGAAGAAGAGCAATGTACAACAGATGGCGGCCGTAGCATCTGAAACTGCTTCGGCCATAAATACGCCTTCCACGCCACAGAAGCGAGGCAGAACCAGAGCAAGAGGTACCAGCAAAATAACCTTACGCAGCAAAGCTATAAAAATAGAAATCCGTGCCTGACCAAGGGCTACAAACATATTCTGGCAGGCGCGCTGCAAACCAAAGATTGTCATTCCTGCCAGGAAGAGCGGCAGCACATGCTCTACGGTGGCTATCAACTCCGGATCGCTCGTAAATGCCGAAGCGACTACCGTAGGGAAACAAATCATCAGCAACATCAGGACAAAATTGAAAGAGAACATTACCGTCAGTACAATACGGAAACAGTCTTTCATCCGCTGGCGGTCACCATGTCCGTAGTTGTAGCTGGCCACCGGCACAAAACCTTGGGCAAATCCTGTAAGTGGCACACTGACCAGTTGCATGGCACTCTGTAAAATAGCCAGGGCTCCTACGTATATATCGCCAAATTTCTCCAGACTGCCGTTCAACACAAATCCTACCAGACTCTCTGTACTGGCCATAATGAAGGGAGATACCCCCAAAGCCAACATCCCACCGACGATACGGCGATCGAATTTCAGGTAACATTTTTGCAAACGCAAGGAGGCACGCTCGGAACATAGAAAGCCTAACACCCACCAGGCGCTGCATGCCTGCGAAAGAATAGTGGCCAGTGCCGCTCCTTTTACGCCCATATCAAACCAGAAAATAAAAATCGGATCGAGCACGATATTCAGCAAGGCCCCAATCAAGAC
>SAMEA3443758__coassemble_3548_pt1 | contig 9376 bp, 10 predicted proteins | sample SAMEA3443758__metabat2_high_PE_015 | metagenome-assembled genome bin SAMEA3443758 (sample SAMEA3443758) | Felis catus | biome: Faeces | place: United Kingdom | collected 2012
AAACGGTTAAAGGTCTTGGTGAGACTATCGAGAAGCTGAAATCTAAAGGTATCGGAATGGAAGTCATCAACAAGTTTGATGAGAAGTTGAACGAAATGCTTGATTCAGAGAAATTCAAGGAGTTCGCTTCTGGAAACTGCCGTAAGTCAGGTGTGTTCGAAGGTTTCTGCTTGAAGGATATTGTTTCCATGACTGATAACTATAGCGGTGACCATCTGATTACTCAACAGCAGAACAGGGTTGTATCACAGGTATCTAACAAACGTATTCATATGCGTGATGTATTGAATACATTGGATGGCGATCCTAAATACCCTAACCTTGCATTTACTCAGGTATATGAATTCGACCGTAATGCGCGTTATGTAACAGAAAACGGAAGATTGCCTGAATCAAGCTTTAAGGCAAAGGAGGTACAGACTGGTACAAAACGTCTTGGAACTCACCTGAATATTTCCAAGAGAATGCTTAAGAGCCGTGTATTTATCCGTTCATTTATCTTGAAGATGTTGCCTGAAGCTGTATATCAGGCTGAAGATTGGAATATTCTGTTCGGTGACGGTAATGGAGAAAATCTCCTTGGTATTGCCAACCACAAAGGCGTTTATCCTGTTGAAACTATCATCTCTGAAGATTATGTTAGTGGTTCTGCTGGCTCTGTCAAATCAGTTTCAGGTTATAACTCTAATAAGGACACAGTCGTAGAGTTTACAAACCCTCAAGACCAGATTCTTGATGGTATGACTATCACATTTACTGGTGCTACCGGACTTACTGCTCTCAACAGCGCTAACCAGCTCGTGAAAATTAACGACCGCCAGATTTTGTTGAAAGGTGTTGCTTATACAGAGGAAACCTCAACATCATCAATGACCTTCAAGGTAAGCCATGGCGCATTTAAGTCAGTTGAGGAACCTAACTCTCTTGATGTCGTCAAAACTGGTTTTGCTGTGATGACATACGCACAGTACACACCGAATGCTATTGCGTTGAATCCTATCACTGTTAATGCTATGGAAAGTGAAAAGGATACAACCGGACGTAATCTTGGTATTATCCAGATGATAGGCGGTGTTAAATATATTGCAGGACGTCCTATTATTGAAACAAACAACATTCTTCCTGGTAAGTATCTGATTGGTGACTTTAATATAGCTGCAAATCTCGTGGATTACACCTTATTGACTCTTGAATGGGCTGAAGATGTAGAAAGCAAGTTGAAGAATGAGATTGTCCTTATTGCTCAGGAAGAAGTTATCTTCCCTGTATATATGCCATGGGCATTCGCTTATGGTGACTTGGCAGCCTTGAAAGAAGCAATCACTAAATCTTAATGCTTATGTATTTGCTTAATGGAGAAAAGAAAGCTCTTGAATCTGTCATAAAAGAACAGCGTATCCGTATTGGCCGTGGGTTGATTTCTATCACCCCGGTCTCGGAAGCTGGACTTGTGTCTGAGGAAGATGTCGAAAAGGCATTAGAGAGCAAACAGAAGGTTATAGATGAGCTTTCTGCTGAGAATGAGAGTCAAAAGAAAGAAATTGATGAACTGAAAGCCAAACTGGCAGAACTTGATTCACATGTGGATGATGCTAAGGATGTTCAAGAAGACAATAAAAATGTTGAGCAGACCGATACAAAGGAGGTTTCTGCCGAGGATGATAAGGCAGCCGTTGTTCAGGACAAGAAAAAAGTTTCTGCTTCGAAATCGAAGAAATAAGGAATTGCCATGTTGATTGATGTGTCATATTTTGTAGCAGGCCCACGTCATATTCTAAATGCCTCAACGTCAAAGACTGCTGGCGCCGATTCTTTGGTAGTAACCGGCCATATCGAAGAATATATTAAGAAGTTGCAGCCTGTTTTTCTTGAATCCATGCTCGGTGAGAAGGAAGCAGGTTATGCAATGGATTACCTTGATATGTCTGATGATGAAAGAAACGAAGATACTGAGCCGTCTAAGTATGAAATCGTATGCAACAAACTGAAAGAGCCTTTTGCTGATTACGTGCTGTTCCACATACTTCGTGATTCTTCATCGGAGGCTACAATAACCGGGAATGTCCGGCTGAAGTGTGCCAATGAGTACATTTCACCTGTCAATGCCCAGGTTATTGCATGGAACAGGATGGTTTCCGCCAATGTGAAGTTCATCCAGTGGGCGTGTGATGGTAATTGTCCGATTGACATTGTCACACAGACTAACATGTTGATTAAGATTAACCAGTTCAATCTATGAAAGGTATCGTTGAGATTATTGGAGATGTAGTAAAGGAAATGAGTGGGAACCTTACAATCGTAATGCCTGCTGACATCGAGAATGACAGGTTCGAGGAAGTTAAGAATCCTGCACTGAACTACATATTTGGTTCGGCCCAGTATGTGAAGGATAAACTTGATGAATACAGCAAAGTACCTTCAACATCAGAACGTAAGTTCCCGCTTGTCGTATTGTTCTGTCCTGTAACAGAGAAGAGAGACAGTCTGGACTATTATTCAAAGGTTTCACTGAATATCCTTATAGCGTGTTCATCAACGAAGAGCTGGAGTAATGAACGGCGTCTGTATGCTTCATTCATCAACATTCTTCGACCAATTTATGAAAGGCTGATTGAGGTAGTTAGAAATGATGGGAGGTTTGATATATACTATGACAGTATCGTTCCGCATGAATATTCTGAGAACTACTCGTATGGCAGATACGGAGCCTATACGGAATCCGGAGAGGAAGTGAGCGAGCCTATTGATGCCATAAATATACGCTCGATGGAATTAATAGTTAAAAATCAAAGTTGTAGGTAATGAGAAATACAAGAGTGTGCGAAAGCGCAGAAATGAATACCGGTGGTTCGGCCTGCAAGGTTGACTGGGGTAAGGTAAAGGGAGCAATACTTGTAGAGCATGGAGTAAAACTACCGGCAAATATTACTGCCGATGAGTTGGAAAAAATGTGTCATGCTGACAGACCAGGCAGAATTTATCCTATTCATACATTCGTTGAATATGCGAAGAATGGTGGTGAAGCTCAGGTTAGTGCTGTGGGATACGGGGCAAACCAGTACAATGGCCTCAACGCTCAGACAGATACTTTCACACTTCCTCGTTTTGATGAAATTCTGAATGCTGAGCTGTTGCGTTGTGCTAACAAGGAATGGGATGTGTACTTCTGGGATTCAAACAGAATGCTTATCGGTTACAATGATGGAACTGATATTCTTGCCGGAATTCCGATGTCAACAGTATATCCAGGTGCCACACCGTTCAGCACAAGCAGTGCGAAGTCAAGTATGACGGTAAATTTCTGCCACATGGATGCAGAAGACAGCCAGTTGAACTTTGACTACTTAAAGTTGGATTTCAATCCTGCGAATGTGATTAAGGGACTGACTGAGGTCATGTTAGTTGAAAACGAAAGCAACAAATTCAAGATTATTGAATGTGTAGGTGGATATGACAGAACTGCTGAATTTGCAACAGAATTGTCCTCAGGTGCATCCGAGGTATTTGATGGGGTTACATCAGCTTCGTATGAGGACGGTTATCTCACAATTACTCCTGGTGAAGGTGAGATTTCAGTTAAATCACCTTCTGTTCTGTACGAGAAAGATGTCAAATGGGTTGAATTTGTAAAAGTAGTTAAAGCAAAAGCATGATTGTAGATGGAGTCAATTTTGTGGAAAAGCAGGTCAAGATGATGTCGAAAAAGAAATTCATTGATACCCACATGACCTGTATCTGGCAGAAAGTTTCTGAGGAGAATCGAAAAAAGAAACTTTCTGACGTGTATGAACGAATTACTGGTAAGTCTGTAAAGGATGCTGACGGTGAGTCTGCTGATAAGTGATGGTTTTGGTTGATTAAGCCGGGCGGAAGTCCGGCTTTAATTTTAATTGTATGGCTGATTTCGAGAAATTGGAGAATGTGATAAACAGAATTGCATCAGGATTTGAAAAGTCATGTATGGATTGCCTTCAGGAAAACAATATAGAAGTTGCAGACCTTGTAAGGGAACAGCTATATTCAGGTCTTGACGGTAATACAGACAGTCTTAGACCAGGATATTCAGAAGATCCATATTTTAGAGAAACTACATCTATGTGGCATAATGATCCAGACGGGTATATTGAATGGAAAAGGAAGATAACACCTCCGATAAAAAGTCCGAGACTGAATCTTCCTCCAAGGCCTGTTGATGTTCCTAACTTGTATATTACCGGTCCGTTCCATGAAAGTATCCGCGCATCTGTTGCAGGTGACACTCTTTCGATTGATACTGTGGGATTCGTTGATGGTCCTGACATAGTAAGGAAATACGGGAATGACATTCTCATGTTAGGAAAGGACGCAAGAGAGTATGTTGTACTTCAACTTCTCGAGCCTTTTTTGAAACGTTTTTTCAAACAATGTGGGTATAAATGATGGGATGCGGTTGCGAGAATAAGAAAATCATGTCTGACTATGAGCGTGTGGCCATGCTTGCAAAAAAAGCTGCCATGCTGGACGGATGTGTGTACGTTGTGTACAGGAAGAGTGACGGTACCTACTCGTTCGATAAGGAAGGTACCAAGGTGGATGGCGTTATTGTTGAATATAAACATTACTTGTGATGGGAAATTTGAAATTGAAGGATTTCGTCGATGAGGAATCATTGAAGAAGTTGCAGGAACTTAGGAGTACAATATCAGATGTAAGGCAGGATTACAAGGATGCTGCATCGGAACTTATCAAGGGACTTACTGTTGACGTCAAGGTAAAGGGAGATATTGACAAGTTGCAGGCCATATATAATACTCAGGCTAAGAACGTATCTTCCGCATCTGAAAAACTTACTGATGCATTCAGTCGTCAAGCAGAGGTCGCTGAACAACTGATGAAGAAAATCAAGGAGAAGGCAGATGCAGAAAAGCTGAGTACAAAAGAGGTAAAGGAATTGTCAAAGGCATCAGCAGAAGCATCCAAGGCAATGCAGCAGGCTGCAAAGGCTGAGGAAGCAATGAATAAGGCCCAGAAAGCTGCGAATACTACCAGAAAGGCTGCTGCCATGACCGAGGAGGAGCGCATACGTTTCATCAAGGAATCTTTGGAGTTGGCAGACAAGGAGGTGCATAGTATTGATGAAGCGAACGAAGCAAATAAGAGATTGCGTCAGGCTGTAAAGATGGTACGTGATACTGATGAAGATTATAAGAATACTCTTGGAAAACTTAATTCTACTATCGGTGTCAATACAGATTACGTTAAACGTAACAGTGACCGATATACTCAGCAGAAGATGGAAATCGGAAACTACAAGGAGAACATCAAAGCTGCATGGATGGAGATAGAGCGAGGAAACAGTTCCATGAAGAATATGGGTATCATCGCATCGAATGTCGGTAATATTTTAAGACGTAATTTTTCTAAAGGCATAAGTAATGTAGGTGTTGGTGTCGCATCAATGGTAAAAGGATTTGTAGGAGCACAGGCTGTACTGACAGGTGTTCAGAAGTTAATATCATTGTTCAAGGGTGGAATACAGACATCTATTGAATTTGAAGCTGCTAACTCAAATCTTGCTGCAGTCCTTGGTACAACATCTGATAAGATTAAAGACTTGCAGAACGATGCCCGTGAGCTTGGAGCATCAACCAAATACACAGCAGCAGAAGCCACAAACTTACAGATAGAACTTGCTAAGTTAGGTTTCACAGCTCAGGAAATTAAAGACAGTACACAGTATATCTTACGGTTTGCTCAGGCTACTGGTGCAGAACTTCCTGATGCGGCTTCGTTGGCCGGAGCAGCTTTAAGAATGTTCGGTGCCTCAACAAAAGAGACCGAGCGTTACGTGTCCGCAATGGCTGTATCTACAAGTCGTAGTGCGTTGTCATTCTCTTACCTTGCGACAGCGATGCCTATTGTTGGCCCTGTAGCCAAATCATTTAACTTTACCATTGAAGACACGTTGGCGTTGTTAGGAAAGCTTTCTGATGCTGGATTTGATGCGTCAATGGCTGCGACAGCTACACGTAACATTCTGCTTAATCTTGCAGACAGTAACGGTAAGCTTGCAAAGACATTGGGTGAGCCTGTTAAGACGTTGCCAGACCTTGTAAATGGGCTTGTCAAGTTGAGGGATAACGGAGTTGACCTTAACACCACACTCGAACTTACGGATAAACGTAGCGTGTCCGCATTCAATGCGTTCCTTACGTCAGCTGATAAGATTGTCCCACTCAGAGAACAGATTACAGGAGTAGAGGGGGAGTTGCAGTCAATGGCAGATGTGATGTCTGACAATATGGCTGGTTCGTTGAAGTCTTTGTCATCCGCATGGGATGAACTTATGCTTACCATAAACGGAAGTAACGGATGGATGCGCAGCGTGGTTGACTGGGTTACTGGTATGGTACGTGGACTTTCCGCTTTACTTGCTTCTGTGGAAACAATCGAGACAAAAATGATGTCTGGATACGAGAAGTCATACATGAAAATCACAAAGAGTGCGGACATTATCGGGAAGTACGAGGCACAGATAGCTAGAGATACAGAGAAATACGTGAAGCAGGGAATGTCTGCAAAAGAGGCTGAGGAAAAAGCACGTGACATACAGCTTAAATCACTTGAGGAACGTATAAAGAAGGAAGAAGTGCTGATAGCTGATGCGGAAGCTAAGAAGAAAGAGATACAGGATAAGGAAACTTGGTATAATAAGGCATACCTTCATAAAATGGAGGATGGAAGCTATAAGACATATGCTGCTATGGAACTGCAACAGTCCGAAGCTATCGCAAAATCAAAGGCAATGATTTCAGTGTACAAATCGTTGTCGAGCGAGATAAAGAATGTGTCAGGTGCAAGTACGAATGGAGGTAATGGTGTAAAAATAGAGACAGATAAGGAGACGGCTGCACGTTTGAAGGTTGAAGCTGACTTGCAGAGGTCTCAGACTGCACTCATGGAAGAAGGACTGGAGAAGGAGCTGGCTGTTATACGTAATGGTTACCAGCAGAAGATTGATGCCGTAAAAGGTAATTCATCCGCAGAAATGGCATTGAGAAAATCGTTACTTCAAGAAATGAACAACGAATTGGCGAAGGCTTCTGGGGAGTATGAAAAGAATCGTGCAAGTATTGACCTTCAGAATCGTCTTGCTTCCGTTGAGGAAGGTAGTGAGGAAGAAATGTCCGTTCGTCTTGATATACTTGATAAGCAGAAGGAAGAAGAAATGAAGGCTGCTGAAAGTAATGGTGCCGACGTGAGCCTCATCGAAAAGAAATACATCAATGAAAAGCGTAAGATTTATGAGGAATATGCTGCTGATTATGTTGATGAGATTTCTAAATCTGCCGCAGCCGAACAGGTTGTAAGGAATGCACAATATAATTCCGACCTGAAAGAGTTGGAAAAGCTGCATGCCAAGAAACTTATTTCGGATGAGGAATATGAGAAAAAGAAGGCTGATATAACAGAACGGTATTCTATTGATACCGCTAAGGCTGCTGTTGACTCGTTGGAGGAACAGATTTCTGTTGAAAATCTGAGCCAGGACGACAGAGAAAAACTTGCCGAGCAGCTTCAGAAAGCAAAGGCTGATTTGGCAAATGCTGAAGCTGATGCCGAGATTGCTGCAATCAAGAGGGTTCAGGATGAAGAAGAAGATTCTTACAAAAAACGGATGAAGAATGCTCAGCGATGGATGGATGTTGCGTCTGATGCCATTGGTGCAATCGGTAATCTTATGTCGACATTATATGAGCGCGATATTGAAAAGATTGAGGATGAACAGGAGGCAAATGAGGAAGCGTACAATGCTGATGTTGAAAGGATTGAAGCACTTGCCGAAAGTGGAGCAATATCTGAGGAGGAAGCAGAGGTTCGTAAAAGAGCTGCTGAAGCTGAAACATCAAGAAAGAATGAGGAACTTGAGAAAAAGAAAGTTCAGTTGCAGCAGAAGCAGGCTAAATGGCAGAAGGGTGTGGACATTGCTCAGGCTGGTATAGCAACAGCACTTGCAATAACTCGTGCATTACCTAACCTAGTACTTGCTGCAATAGTAGGTGCAATGGGAGCGGTACAGATAGCGACTATCGCAGCAACACCAATTCCTGCATACAAGGAAGGTACTAAGAACGGTGGACATATTGGAGGATTGGCTATCGTTGGTGATGGTGGAAAGCATGAGGTTGTTGTGTATGGTGGTAAGTCATGGGTAACTCCAGATGTTCCTACCGTGGTAGATTTACCGAAAGGTGCTGAAGTGTTCCCTGATATAAGCGAATTCAATGAGAATGTAAGAATGAATACTATATATGATTCAGGAATAAGTAGTCCTGTTGTTGTAAATGATTATTCTGAACTATCTCGTGAGATGAAAGGAATGCGTGTAGAACTCAGGAAAATAATGAAGATAATACATAAGGAAGCATACAACTCTAATTATGAACATTATAAAAGTACAAGATTATGATAACTACATTAAGCAGGTTGAGTATGTTTGATTTTATTGAACTTCTTTGTGGAAACAGAGAAGTTCTTATGGAGGAAGGTGATAATAATTCCATGCTGGAAAATGTGGCTTCAGAATTGATATATCAGTATCAGAGCATAGTAAATCCTTCCGGAATAGAATCTGCAATTTTAGAAAAGGAAGAGAAAATAAAGATTAAGTACAGGATTACTATTGCAAAGATATTGAAGGCGCTTATTAGCATAAACGCTGTAGATGATGTTGTTGGACTTCTGTCAGAAATGGGAATTACTGGTATTGAGCGTGAAAAGATTCCTTCAAGAATAGACCGTATGATTGCAGAAGCGGAGTACATGAGAAAGAGGATTGAAGATACTTCTTCTGCTGATAGAAAGAAAAATACTCCTGATGATGTACGTGCATCATTTGACAGGGAGATAGCGTTTCTTATGACTTATTTCAAAATGAATATTGACACAAGAATCATTACTGCAGGTGTGTATGCGAATATGGTTCATCAGGCAGATGTTGAAATTAAAAGAAAATTGCATCGTTAGATAACTTTTTTGCTGCTTGTCGAATTTTTTTCCGTTTGGTTTGTAACACGATTGTAACACTAATAATCGTAATAGACATGGAAGAAAAATTCGACAATGTGGCTTTATTGCCAGTAATTAATGAGAAATGTGACATAATAATTCATCTTTTATCGTCACTTTGCGACAACCCGGATTTCCTTATAGACTTACTCAGAAAGACTACTGAGAAGCAGAATAAGTTTTCATCATCTCGAATGAAAATATTGCATGGACATGGGGTTGGAGCAGATAGTGATTGAGCAATATCAGTGGATATTGGGACTGGCAAGAAAGTGGCGCAGTTTAAAAGTTCCGTGGAATAATCCCATCCTAGCCAAAGATAGTACAT
>SAMEA3443758__coassemble_3619_pt1 | contig 8935 bp, 5 predicted proteins | sample SAMEA3443758__metabat2_high_PE_015 | metagenome-assembled genome bin SAMEA3443758 (sample SAMEA3443758) | Felis catus | biome: Faeces | place: United Kingdom | collected 2012
TTATCACCTGTGGCAGGAATGAAGAAACCATAGTCGGTCAGCATCACCACTTCCGCCCCCATCTGCTGATACTCCATAAGCAGACTGATATTTCCCAGTGTATGGTCCTCCCGTTTACCCGTAGCCCCTATGAGGACAATTCGCTTTATCCCTTGCGATAGCAGAAACATCACCGCCTTGGTCTGGTCGTTGGTCTCTTGGTCCGGAATACGATGAATCCGGTCGTGAAAACGAATCCGGTTCTCCTCCGAAAGTGAATCACCGTCGCCCACAATCCAGTCGGGCACACGTCCGCTGTCGGCCAGCGCATTCGCTGCTCCGTCGCAACACACCACACAAGGTGCCTGATCGAGCACAGCCAATGGGAACGGATGTGAAGGGAAGTCTCCGTTTCCTACTATCACCGCTTCAGGAACAAACGGCAAAGTCAGTCGTTCATTTTCATTCTTTATGTCATTCATTGTTTCTACTCTTTATTAGTTTGGTCACATGCCTGTTCCGTCATCAGGTTCAGCCACTTTCTCCATCCGAAAAAGGCCACTACCGCATAAAGCCCGTACAGTGCCGAAGTGAAATACAGCCCCTTGTAGATGTACAGTCCGCAGCACACCCAGTCCACAATCATCCAGGCTCCCCACTGCTCCACATATTTGCGGGCCAGCATCCACATGGCTATGATGCTCAGTGCCGTAGTGAAACTGTCCGTCCAGGGCACACTGCTGTCTGTCCATGTAATCAATATCCAGGCGATAACCACCCAGCACAGAATAAACACGGCTGTCAAGGGGAAATATACCTTGCGCGGCATGCGTGTAATGGGCGTTTCTTCTTCAGCCTGCTGTATGTTCTTCTTTTTCCTTCCTCTGCTCCAGGCTATCCAGCCATACACCGAAGCCAGCAGATAATACACGTTGATTCCAAAATCGGCATACAGTCCGGCCTGATAATACACCACCAGATAGACGGCAGGCATCACAATACAGGCAAGCCACAGGTAAATGCTGGCACGGTACTCCAGCCATAAATAGACTAACCCTACGAGGGTTCCAAACACTTCCAGGTAATTCATGGTGCAAAGATAGTATAAGCCGAGTGCAGCGGCAAATAGAAAGAATTGTTTTCCGGATACTTTTTCTTTTTGAGGGATATTTTCTATCTTTGATGCAGATTGAACATTTTTGTTCAGTGGATTGAACATTTTGTGGAATTAGATTGAACATTTGAAAGGATGGAATATAAAAGAGCGCAGTTTCAGGAAATTCTTAGCCGTATAAATGAGCCAAGAAGTAAAATACAGGTTATTGTCGGCCCTCGACAAGTAGGAAAATCTACCCTCATCGGTCAGGTACTAGAAGAATGCACTCTTCCGTTCGACAGTTATTCCGCAGATGATGTGACAGGTGTATCTGCCGACTGGCTTACCCAGGTATGGGAATCACAAAGAATGAAAATGGCCGTTCGTGGAGAAAACAAAAGGCTGATGGTCATAGATGAAATCCAAAAGATAAGAAACTGGAGTGAAACGGTAAAAGCCGAATGGGACCGCGACACCCGAGAAAAAAGACAACTGATAGTGGTATTGTTGGGCTCTTCCAGAATGTGGATTGAAAAAGGTCTGACCGAATCGCTTGCCGGACGGTTTGAACTTATCCGCCTCTCCCACTGGACTTATACTGAAATGAAAGATTGTTTTGGATGGTCTTTACCACAATATGTCTATTTTGGCGGTTATCCGGGTGCCGCACAATACATTCAGAATGAAACACGTTGGAGAAACTATGTGAAAGATGCATTGATTGAACCTTCTATCTCAAAAGATGTGTTGATGGATACCCGTATTATGAAGCCCCAGCTCCTGCGGCAGCTGTTTGAGATAGGTAGCAGTTATAGTGGAGAATTACTTTCACTTACCAAGGTAGCTGCCCAACTACAAGATGCAGGAAATGTGACTACGCTTGCCGGTTACCTGCATCTTTTGGATGAATGTGGTTTGCTTTGTGGACTACAGAAATACGCAGAAGATGAAGCACGAAAATATAATTCCGTTCCCAAATTTCAAGTGCATAACAGTGCGCTTCGGAATGTATATGCCGACGAAGATTTTTCGGAAGTGATAGAAGATGCCAAGTTATGGGGGCGCTATGTAGAATCTGCCATTGGTGCGCACCTTGTCAGCCAGGCACAAATTTATGACTACAAAGTGTATTACTGGAGAGACAAGAAAGATGAAGTAGACTTCGTACTGGTCCGGAGAAACAAGAAAGTAGCCATTGAAGTGAAGAGTGGAAGAAGAACTACCAATCAAGGGCTGGCCGTTTTCTCTCAGTTGTACCATCCGCACAAGACTTTGGTGGTAGGCTCCGGAGGATTGCCTTTTGAGGATTTCTTGTCGATGGACCTTAATTTGTTGTTTAAGTAATTGATAAATTCTTACCTTTGAGAAAGAAATAAAAATAGTTATGAGTGGAGAAGATTTACAAAGACAGACCTCTATCAATATACAGGAAAAGGCCAATTTAATTGATAAGTTGGGTGTAGTAAATATAAATATAGATTATCTCAAAACGGTCAATTATGCACTATTTCACAATCGAATACCAGTTTGTCAATCCGTAAATGTGACCAATATTTCGAAGCAGCCTTTAAATGATATAAAGGTGTGCTGTAAAGGGGAATTCATCAGAAATTATGAGAGTAACTTAATAGGGAGAATCAATACAGAAGAAACGGTGCGAATTATCTCCTTTGAGATTTCTCCTGATGCATCAAAATTATCGGTACTGACAGAAAGGGTTGTTACTAACTTTACATTGACTGTAACAAGCCAGAATGAAATAATAGAAGAAAAACTATACGAGATAGAGCTTATGCCATACGATCATTGGTTGGGAACTACCATTATGCCTCAAACGCTGGTTTCATTTGTGACTCCCAATCATCCAGTAATCAATAGTTTGGTGGTCAAAGCTGCAGCAGTCCTAAAACAGGTGTCTGGTTCTTCTTTACTGACGGCCTATCAGACAGGTAACAGTAACGATGTGCGATTACAGATTTCGGCTGTTTTTGCGGCCATCCATCAGCTTGGAATTGTTTATCGCAGTGTACCGGCTAGTTATGAGGATGTTGGTCAGCGTATTACTATGCCTGATCAGGTAATAGCCACAAAAATTGGTAACTGCATAGAACTTACCCTTCTGATGGCTTCTGTGTTAGAAGCTATTGGAATCAACTGTGTTGTGATACTTCAGAAAGGACATGCGTATCTTGGGGTATGGCTTGTTGATGACTGTTATTCTTGTAGCATATGTGATGATGCTTCATATATAGAGAAAAAGTGTTCACGAGGTATTGATGAAATGCTGGTTGTTGAATGTACGCAGGTAGCTCAGGAAACAGCTTCGTTTGAAGCTGCTGTAAAAATTGCAGAACGGAATCTAGCAGACCATAGTGTATTTGAGATGTTTATTGACATTAAGCGGAGCCGATTGGAACGCATTTTCCCTTTACCTACTAGAGTGCAGAGTGATGGTACATGGACATTTGAAGAGACTGGCGTGGAACATGAGCAGTGCTCATTTGAGGTAAAAGAGCATGACCGGTATGACCTCAGTCAAATGGTTGATAAGGGGAAAAAACTTACAAAGTTTGATATTTGGGAACGGAAATTACTTGATTTCTCCTTACGTAATTCTTTACTTAATCTTTATTTACGTCGTAAAGCAATACAATTTATTTCTTTTGATATAGATCGCATAGAAGATCATCTTCAGGACGGTGAAGAATATTGCATTATTTCAAAGCCCAATATTGGATTCCAACTTGATACCAGTGAGCGTTTAGTCCGCTCAAAACTGCATGAACAACTACATGAACTAATTCGTAGCGATATCGAGCATCATATACTGCATACTTATCAGACAGAAAATGAGACGAGAGATGTATTAAAAAACATTTATCGCGCAGCACGAAATGCCATTGAAGAAACAGGTGCCAATTCATTATTTCTTACGATAGGTACTCTTCGGTGGTTTGAAACTCCGCAAAGTGAAATGCCGCGTTATGCACCCTTATTATTACTTCCTGTAGAGATGGTCTATAAAAAGGGACATTATTATATTCGTACGAGAGATGAGGAAATTTCACTCAACGTAACTCTGATGGAGTTTATTCGCCAAAATTATGGGATTCATGTAAATGGATTGCATCCTTTACCAAAGGATGAGAGTGGAGTTGATGTTCCCTTAATTTTCGCAGCTATACGTGCAGCACTGAAGGAACAAAAACGCTGGGATGTAGAGGAAGAATGTCTGCTAGGAACATTTTCTTTCAGTAAATTCCTCATGTGGAATGATGTGCATAGTCATCGGGAAGAACTACGCAAAAACAATATTATAAATAGCTTGGTAGAAAATAAGCTTACTTGGACTCCAGACCCGATTACTGGAAATCTAAGGGATATTGATCAACAGGTTTCACCAGCAGAAATAGCTTTACCTGTTCCCGTAGATTCTTCACAAATGGCAGCTGTAATAGAAGCAGGAAAAGGACATTCGTTTATCTTATATGGCCCTCCTGGAACTGGGAAATCACAGACTATTACCAATTTGATTGCAAATGCTCTTTATCAAGGAAAACGTGTGCTTTTTGTTGCCGAGAAAATGGCTGCGCTTAGTGTTGTGCAGAGCAGGTTAGCCAAGATAGGTCTTGATTCGTTTTGTCTGGAACTGCATTCTAATAAAACCACAAAGCGACACGTACTACAACAATTGGAAAAAGCCCTTCAGGTTACTCATATTCAATCTCCTGAAGAATTCGGATTTCAGGCGGATAAGATATTTGAAGAACGTAAGGTCCTCATTGCTTATATGAATGCTCTTCATGAAAAAGAGCAAAAAGATGGATTGTCTCTTTATGACTGTATTTTGCGGTATGAAGCAATATCTGTTTCTCCTATGAGTAATTTCAGCTTTAATTCTTCCCTAGATTCACTACTCATCAAAGAAGGAATAAGAGGAGTTGAAAATTTACTCGGATCACGTTTTGAAACAGTTGTCAAATTGGTGGGTCATCCATCATGTCATCCGTTGAATGGATTCCGAATAAACCGGGAAATGTTACGACATAGTGAGGAAACTGTTATGGAACTGCATAAAAAAATACAGGTCCTAAAGAAACTGATACTGAAGAATAATGAACTCTCTCATACAAAAGAGTTGTATGAACTACTGTTACGCGATAACTCTGTAGACATTTTTAATGAAGATGCCGAGGAACTACGTCTTTCTTGGCGTGAAATCAAAGCCAAATGGTTTATACCTCGTTTCTTTGCCAAACGCAGTTTCCTTAGCCGTTTGAGACAGTACAACCATTGTATAATAGAACAAGAAATTGATTTACTGATAAATCAGCTTTCCATTTATCGAAAGCAACATGAGGAAATAGAGCATATCAGAGAGATTTTGAAACAATACTTTGATATTGAGACACCAGTAGATGAAATGCCGGAAAACAGTATCCTCGAAACTGCTATAGGCAAAATGGAACGCTGGTCTGAGAACTCTGCTCAGATGCGCGACTGGCTTCATTGGTCTGAATTTTGTGAAGAGCTTAAAGTGTATGGACTAGATTGTGTAGTTAAAGCCATGCAAACACAGGATTTGGACACGACTGTTGTGCGCGATGCATGCCTTAAAGCTTTGTTCCAATATAAGGCTGAAGAAAAAATCCGTAAATCAGAAATTCTCTCTACATTTGAAGGAATGCTTTTTGACAATAAGGTAGCTACCTATAAACACATGACAGATGAGTTTCAAATACTCACACAAAAAGAACTTTATGCTCGATTAGCAACACGTATACCTCGTGTTATCGACAATGTGAGCAGTAGCAGTGAAATTGGTTTGCTCAATCGTAACATCAGTAATGGTGGACGTGGATTATCTTTACGCGATTTATTTGACCAAATACCAACCTTATTGCCACGTTTGTGTCCATGTATGCTGATGAGCCCAATGAGTGTGGCACAATACATTGGTCTTAATCAGGATAAATTTGATTTGGTAATATTTGATGAAGCTTCACAGATGCCAACGAGTGAAGCTGTTGGTGCCATAGCTCGTGGAAAGTCACTTATCGTTGTCGGTGACCCGAAGCAAATGCCCCCAACCAGTTTCTTTTCTTCTACTAATGTTGATGTTGAAGAAGCTTGTATTGATGACATGGAAAGTATTCTTGAGGACTGTCGTACTCTTGAAATTCCGTCTTTACAGCTTTCATGGCATTATCGTTCTCGTCATGAAAGCTTAATTGCTTTTTCGAATAATGAGTACTATGATGACTCGCTAATAACTTTTCCTTCTGTTGATGACCAGTGTACCAGGGTACATTACGTTCCCGTTTCGGGATATTATGATAAGGGAGGTAAACGTTACAATATGACAGAGGCTCAAGTAATTGTGAAAGAGATTGTTCGCAGACTAAGAGATGAAGAACTACGAAAGAATAGTATCGGTGTCATTGCGTTTAGTGTTGTGCAGCAGAGTCTGATAGAAGATTTGCTGCAAGAGCAACTTGAGAAAGACAAGACTTTGCAGGATGCTGTTCAGCAGATGTATGAGCCTATCTTTGTGAAGAACCTGGAAAATGTTCAGGGAGATGAGCGCGATGTGATACTGTTTTCTATCGGCTATGGCCCAGATAAAGATGGAAAAATTTCCATGAATTTCGGTCCGTTGAACAATTCTGGTGGAGAACGCCGTTTGAATGTGGCGGTAAGCCGTGCCCGTCAGGAAATGTATGTTTTCTCTACGTTGAAATCATCTGACATTGATTTACGCCGTTCAAAGGCTCGCGGTGTGGAAGGGTTAAAACATTTCTTACGGTATGCCGAAACACAGTATCTGCCTTCATCATCACAACATTATAACAAGCATTTTAATGATACATTATTGGCTGAACAGATTGCAACAGAATTGAAGAAAAGAGGCTACATGGTTGCTACAAATATTGGCCGTTCACAATTCAAAGTCGATGTGGCAATTTGTGATGAAAAGAAAGCAGACACATATCGTCTTGGTATTCTATTAGATGGTGAGGGATATCGCAATACTCATACAACACGTGACCGTGAAGTGGTTCAGCCGTCTGTCCTTTCTACTTTAAACTGGCAAGTGATGCGAGTTTGGAGTGTAGACTGGTTTAATAATAAAGAACGAGTTATCAATCGTATTATCGAACGTCTTTCTTCTTCTGAATCAGAATCTGAACAGAAATCTCAGATTAAGTCTTTTGATATCTCTCAAGAAAAATTAGAAGAATGTTCTGTCAATGCACGGGAATATATCTGTTATAATATCAGTAAAGCGGAAGCTATAAATTTAGCAGATGAAACACTTATGCAAAATATTATTTCTATTGAACAACCTATTACTTTCATGCTTCTTTGCCGGCGTGTGTGTGCTTTGCGTGGCGTTGGAAGAGTGACTCTAACACTTCAGAGAACTCTGAGTTTGTATGAGCCATCTTTTTATAAAGATGATAGCGGAGTTCTGTGGTTAAATGAATCAGACAGTCATGATTATCAAATATACCGACCTAACTCCCACCGTGATATTATAGATATTCCACAGATAGAGTTATTAAATGTAATTAGAGAATCCTTGTTAGAACAGGTCGCTGTTGATGAAGATAGTCTTACATTGATTGCTGCAAAAAAACTTGGTTTTATGCGACGTGGAATAAACGTAGACACTGCTTTCAGAAAGGCTATAGAAGTTCTGAAAAATAAAGGCGAAATTGAGTCAGTCGGAGGAAATATACGGTTAAAATAAATCGGGATATATAGATAGAAGAACATCCACTTTTAGAAGAATAAAAGGAAATCAACCATGAATGAGCAGCCTAACAATGGAAATATAATTCTCTACCAGACAGAGGATGGCAAATCGAGAATAGAAGTAACGCTATGTAATGATACAGTGTGGCTTACTACCGACCAGATGGCAGAATTGTTTCAGAGAAACAAATCGACTATTTCAAGACATATAAAGAATGTATTCGAGGATGGAGAATTGAATCCGGATTCAGTTGTTGCATTTTTTGCAACAACTGCCGCTGACAATAAAAAATATCAGGTGGCATATTATAACCTTGACATGATAATCAGTGTAGGTTATCGTGTCAAGTCGCATCGTGGCGTACAGTTCAGAATTTGGGCTACACAAGTTCTGCGTGAATATCTAGTAAAAGGATTTGCCATGAACGATGATTTGCTGAAAAGTGCTGGCGGAGGAAACTATTTCGACGAGCTACTCAGTCGTATCCGTGACATCCGTTCTTCGGAAAAGGTTTTCTATCGCAAAATACTTGAAATATACGCCTTAAGCATTGATTATGACCCGCGCACTGAAGCTACCATGCAGTTCTTCAAAACCGTACAAAACAAGATGCATTTCTCTGTACATGGTCATACCGCTGCCGAAATTATATACGAGCGTGCTAACGCTGAAAAAGATTTTATGGGATTGACTTCCTAGACGGGAGCATTGCCTAAACGTACGGATGCAGAAATAGCGAAGAACTATCTTTCTTCTGATGAGTTGGATACGCTCAACAGAATCGTCAGTCTATACTTGGATTTTGCCGAACTTCAGGCTAAATCGCACAAGCCCATGTATATGAAGGACTGGATTCAAAAGCTGGACGATTTTCTAAAGCTTTCTGGAAAAGAGCTGTTAAGCCATGCTGGAAAAATTTCTGCTGAGTTGGCAAAGCAGAAAGCAGATACGGAATACGATAAGTTCAAGGAAAGAACTACTTATAGTCTTTCGCCTGTAGAGATTCATTTCTTAGAGAATTTTGAAAAGGAACAGAAAAAGCTGAAAAACAGATAGGTTATCATTTCCTAAAAGGCTGTTTTTATAGGCGAATATTATGC
>SAMEA3443758__coassemble_3722_pt1 | contig 8442 bp, 6 predicted proteins | sample SAMEA3443758__metabat2_high_PE_015 | metagenome-assembled genome bin SAMEA3443758 (sample SAMEA3443758) | Felis catus | biome: Faeces | place: United Kingdom | collected 2012
TCGATTTTTACGCATGTTACTAAATAAATTGTGTCAACTTATTTAGTACACTACAATCTTAGAAAGCCTTATGGTAGAGTGCTTCAATGCCTTCTACTGAAGTCGGACGCGGATTACCTCCGGTGCAGACATCATTGAATGCATCGATAGCCAACTGATGCAAATCTTCTTCCTTCACACCGATTTCATGCAACTTCTGCGGAATACCGATGCTCAAAGAAAGCTGGCGAACAGCTTCTACCGCAGCTTTTACACCTTCTGCTTCGCTCATACCAGTAGTATCTACTCCCATCGCCTTGGCAATATTCAGGTATTTCGGTGCAGCAGGAGATTCTGCATTGTATTCCATGACGTAAGGCAACAGCAGTGCATTGGCTACGCCGTGCGGAGTGTCATAGTGCGCACCGAGAGGATGAGCCATAGAGTGAACGATTCCCAGACCTACATTGCTGAATCCCATTCCGGCAATATACTGTGCCTGCGACATGGCTTCACGAGCTACCGGATCACTGCCATTGTCTACAGCAGCCTTCAGATTCTTGGCAATCATCTCAATGGCCTTCAGTTCAAACATATCCGACATCACCCAAGCTCCCGGAGTAATGTAGCTTTCAATGGCATGCGTCAGGGCATCCATACCTGTAGCGGCAGTCAGGCCCTTCGGCATAGAATACATCAGTTCAGGGTCTACGATAGCTACTGACGGAATATCGTTCGGGTCTACACACACCATTTTCTTGGTAGCAGCCTCATCAATAATCACATAGTTGATGGTTACCTCAGCTGCAGTTCCCGCAGTAGTAGGCAGAGCAAAAGTCGGCACTGCTTTATGATGCGTATTTGCTACCCCTTCCAATGAACGCACATCGGCAAATTCCGGATTGTTTACTACGATACCGATACCTTTCGCCGTATCAATAGAAGAACCGCCACCCAATGCTACGATAAAATCGGCACCGGAAGCCTTGAAAGCTGCCACACCGTTCTGCACATTGGCAATGGTAGGATTGGCTTTTACATCACTGTATATTTCGTAAGGAATACCTGCCTTTTCGAACACTTCCACCACCTTGTCGGCTACGTGAAAACGAATCAGGTCCTTGTCTGTTACAAAAAAAGCTTTCTTGAAACCTCTACGGCCTGCTTCTGTAGCGATAGCTTCGCGACATCCGGCACCAAAGTAAGAGGTTTCGTTCAAAATCATTCTGTACATAATTTCATGGTTTTAAAAGGTTAGATTTTTATTTATTTCGGAAGATGGAACACGTCCGTCAGTTCCTGCATTTGTTCTTTCGTCATACCGTCCGGCTCAAATCCCATGCAACGGGCATTGATGTAAATCTGGGCAGCCTTGGTCAGCACGTCAATCTGGTCGAACGCATCCATTACGTCGGTACCTACGGCAAACACACCGTGTTTTTCCCACATTACCACATCATAATCGTCCAGTTCCTTCAGTGTAGCATCTGCCAGTTCTACTGAGCTCGGCATCTTATAAGGCACGATACCCAATCCACGCGGACAGAATGCCTTTGTTTCTGGAATCATGCTCCACAACAGATAAGTCAGCACATCCTTTTCCAGGAACTTCGGAGTATGGCTCATTGCCACCAGTTCGATGGGGTGTGTATGTACGGTAGCCTTTTTCTGGGCACCTTCCGCAATCAGCGTATTGTGAACAGTCAGGTGAGAAGCCACTTCCGAAGTCGGCATCACCGGCTGGTCAGCGATAATGACATAGCTGGCACAATCGTCGCAGATACGAATTACAGAACCGTTTTCCATCGGCCAGCGAGCCAGGTCGCGCATACGTTTCTGTGTACCTTTGCAGAAGAAGTAACAGCCTTTCAGATGCGGTAATACCGCTCCAATCTGTTTCGGTTCACTGATAGCCGGCATCTGACGGATTTCATCGTCTACAAACTCTGTTACATTGATGGTGATATTTCCACCGTTGCGTTCAGCCCATCCTTTTTGCCACAAATATCCGGCCACTTCGGCCACTTTATTGATTTCACGGGCCAAATCCGGACGTCCTTCAAGAATTGATTTCATTATATTATGTATTTAAATTTGATTTTTTATTTCAACAGCTGCGGAAGGAAAGAAGATACAATCAGGACAATCAGCCCCAATACCAGTACCCAGATGGTCTTGGAAGAACATCCTTTCCATTCCTTCAAAATAATTCCCCACACATTCGAGAATGTCACGTTCAGCGACATCAGGATACACCAGGAGAACGTAAGCAGTACCGGTGAAGCTACCAGGAAACCTTTTCCCAGACTCAAGCCAAAGAACTGGCTATACCATAACACACCGGCCAACGCACAGAACAGAATGTTGTTCACATACAGCGAGGTCTTTCCATAATCACCCCATGTCTTGTTCTTTGCATTCTGATAAAAACAGTACACCATGTTGGTAAGGAAACCTCCGGCAGTCACCATAAGAGTAGCCGGCAAAGTTTTATACACTTCTGCACTTTCCGGGAAACACAAACTCTGTCCGAATCCTAATCCGATACTGAAACAGGCGCTCATGAAACCGGCCAATAAAGCTACGAAAATTCCTTTAGTAAAATTGAAATCTTTCACAGCTTTTTTCTTTTCTTCCTCACTCAGACTGGCAGACTTCATATTTCCTGCATAACCGATGATACCGATACCTAGCAAAGTCACAATCACTCCCACAATAACCGGCATGGTCAGTTCATCCATGTGACCAGTAAATATGGGCGTCAAGATTGTTCCCAGTCCGGCACAGGTACCCAGCGAGATAGACTGTCCCAATGCTACTCCAAGGTAGCGCATACTCAAACCAAATGTCAGACCACCCACTCCCCAGAGTACACCGAAGAACATCGCCCGAAGCGTATCGGCTGGATGAGCCGCATAAACCTCAAAAAGGCTGTATCCGTCCGGAACAGCCAGCAACGCGCCCAAGAAAGGAAAAACAAGCCAGGCAAAAACTCCCTGCACAATCCAGTAAGATTCCCAGCTCCAGTTCTTTATTTTATTGATGGGTACATAGCAGCTCGACTGGCAGAATGCTCCCACTGCAATAATCAACAATCCGATAATGATTTCCATAGCCTATAAATTAAGCCAGCCGGACAACGGGCAAGACAAGCTTTTCCCGCCATCCGGCTGTAAGATTAATTTCTCTTAGAGGTTACTTCCGCTTCGTATTTTTCTACTTCAGCAATGTATTCTTCGCCTACAGGTACATTGTTCTTCAAGCAGAACATATCCCATACAGCTCCCCAAGGCAATGACTTGCATTCTTCGAGCAATGCCAAACGCTGGAAGCCACGGTCAGTTTCTTCATAGTCACGCAGCGTGTTCAGCGGTTCGAGCAATGCCTGCAACAGGCACTTCTGTGTAGCACGCATACCGATTACATACGCACCGATACGGTTGATAGATGCATCGAAGTAATCCAAACCGATGTGAACACGGTTCAACGCATTGCAACGTACGATTTCCTTGCACAAATCGAGTGTATCGTCGTTCATGATAGTTACATGGTCTGAGTCCCAACGAACCGGACGGCTTACATGCAACATCAGTTCCGGTACATAGAGCAACAGAGAAGAAACCTTATCAGCCACGCTTTCTGTCGGATGGAAGTGACCGGTATCGAGTGTAATCAGTTTCTGGTTCTGTACACCATAACCAATATAGAAGTCGTTAGAACCCACTGTATAGCTTTCCAGACCAATACCGAATACTTTTGATTCGATACAGTCCTTCATGTGATCGTATTTCTGTGCAAAAATCTGGTCCAAAGAATCTTTCAGCAATGCACGGTACTTCATACGGTTTACGGTAATATCCTTGCTACCATCGTGTACCCACAAGTTCATGATACAAGGATCGCCCTGACGCTTACCCATTTCTTCAGCAATGGCACGGCAACGCTTAGTATGTTCAATCCAGAAATCACGGATAGCCTTGTCAGGATTTGACAAAGACAGGTTTCCAGACTTCGGGTGAGAGAAAGAAGTAGAGTTGAAATCCAGCTTCATGTCATTTTCTTTTGACCACTGCATCCAGCCTTCAAAATGTTTTACTTCCACCTGGTCACGGTCTACAAACTGTCCACCGAATTCACCATAGATTTCATGCAAGTTTAAACGATGTTTTCCCGGTACGTAAGAAGCAGCCTTCAGGATATCTGCACGCAATTCCTCAATATTACGAGCCTTTCCCGGATAATTCCCGGTAGCCTGAATACCTCCGGTCAGTGAACCCTGTGATTCGAATCCGGTCACATCGTCTGCCTGCCAGCAGTGCATAGACATAGGTACAGACTGTAAAGTTTCCATTACGGCATCTGTATCGATACCCAATTTGGCATAGCGTTCTTTAGCTATTTCATACGCATTGATAATCTGTTGTTCTTTCATGGCAAATTATTTTTTAATGATTGATATATATTTCTGATAAGCTTCATTCCACACTTCCGCATCCGCCGGTGAGAAATAATCCGGTTCCACATTGACGGAAATCACGTTACGCATTTCCTGCAACGTACTTACTACTCCGGCAGCTTTAGCCTGAAGCATGATATTTCCAATTGAAGATGCCTCGCTCGGTCCGGCCACAACCGGCAAGCCGATGGCATTTGAAGTAAACTGATTCAGCAGTTTGTTGCGTGAACCTCCTCCAATGATATGCAACTTTTCAATCGGATTTACGGAAAGTTCACGGAATACATCGAGTACCTCACGGTATTTCAATGCCAGACTCTCAAAGATGACACGGATAAACTCACCATGTGTCTGCGGTGCGTTCTGTCCGGTACGTGCACAGTACTCACAAATGGCTTTAGGCATATCCTGTGGATTGGTAAATCCCGGATCATCCGGATTGATGAAGCAAGCAAACGGGCGAGCAGCCTGAGCCAGTTCCACCATCTGCGGATACGTATAATCCGTTCCTTCCTTATGCCATTTCTTCAGACATTGTTCTACAATCCACATACCTGTGATATTCTTCAGCAAGCGAATGGTACCGTCTACTCCTCCTTCGTTCGTAATATTATAGTGAGTTGTCTTTTCATTCACAACCGGACCATCTGTTTCAATTCCCATCAACGACCATGTACCCGAACTCAGGTAAGCAAAGTTCTTGTTGGCAGCCGGTACAGCCGCTACGGCAGAAGCAGTATCGTGTCCGGCTACGGCAATTACCGGAACAGATTCTATCTGAAGTTCTTCACACAAATCCTCGGTCAGCATACCGACCTTAGCTCCCGGTTCCACCATATCCGCAAACAAGGATTTGCTGACACCCAGCACTTCCAGCAAATTCTCATCTAATTTGCGTGTTTCCGGGTTCAGCAACTGAGAAGTCGATGCAATGGTATATTCTGTCACCATCTTTCCAGTCAGCAAGTAAGAAAGTGCATCCGGCATGAAGAGCAGACGACTGGCGTGTGTCAACCCGAAGTCCTTCCGTTGTTTCAAAGTGTACAACTGGAAAATACTGTTGAAATCCATGTGCTGGATTCCCGTCTTTCCATACAACTCATCTGCCGACATCACCTTTTCAAAGAACTCTTCCTTCTTACCGATAGTCTGCGGGTCACGATACGCATACGGAAGGCCTATCAGTGCCCCTTCCTCGTTCACAAAAGCAAAATCCACTCCCCATGTATCAATACCGATAGAAGTGACAGGTACTTTTTTCTGTGCCACGGCAGCCAGACCTTTCTTCAAATTCTCATACAAGGAAAAAATATTCCAGTAAAAATGTCCGTTGAGTTGCAGCATCTGGTTCGGGAAGCGAGTAACTTCTTCCAGTGTCAATTTATCACCGGTCAGCGTCCCCAATATGGTTCTTCCGCTAGTTGCTCCTAAATCAAATGCAATAAAATATTTGGAATCCATGCTAAAAGTTTATTTGGTTAACTACTGTGACAAAAGTAGAAAGAAAAAATTCCCTTCTTGCGGAAGAAATGACTTTAAAATATAAGTTTTTGATTTTTCCTGCCGACGAAAATTCAGGAGTTTATCAGGGATTTTTTATCTTTGCGAAGAAAGGGACAAAAAATGGAAAAGAACAGCGTAAACTATAAATATCTGGTACGAAGTCCGCGCGATATAGACTGGGGAATTACCGTGGACACCGTAGGCTCGGAACCCATACCACCCAATTACCCGATGTACCCACCTCGTACCGGACATCCGGATGCCTTTTATTTCACTCCCTCACGCGGTCGTGTGCTGGACAGCTACCAGCTATTATACATCACGCACGGAAAAGGCTATTTCTATACCTCTCCCGATACTTTCATCGAAATCAAGGAAGGAGACATCCTGATTCTCCAGCCTCACGTATGGCACAGCTATTTCCCCGATAAAAAAACCGGCTGGCAGGAATACTGGATCGGATTTCAGGGAATCAACATGGACAGCCGTTTTCAAAACAATTTTTTTGCGAAAGACCAGATTGTATATCACATCGGTGTGCAGGACAGCATCGTCAAACTTTACGAACAAGCCATCCAGGTGGCCATGGAAGAAAAAGCAGCCTGCCAGCAATATCTGGCCGGCATTGCCAATCTTATCTTAGGTATGACCATGTACTACTCACAGAACTACGAGTTCGACAACAAAGCCACCGAACAGATTAGCAAAGCCAAGGTGTTCATTCGCGAAAACCTGTTAAAAGGTATCGGTCCGGAAGAAGTTGCCGACTCTCTGCACATGAGTTATTCCTGGTTCCGGAAACTATTCAAAGAGTATACCGGACTTTCTCCGGCGCACTACATTCAGGAACTGAAAATCCAGCAGGCCAAAGATTTGCTGGCCACCACTCAGCGAAGCACCAAAGAAATAGCTTATTACCTGACCTTTGACGATATACCCTACTTTACCAAGGTTTTCAAGAAATATACAGGATACACTCCGCAATCCTACCGAAAAAAATTCGGAAGAGAATAAAAATACAACCTCCTTCTGCGCTGAAGAATTGCTCACAGCAAGCAGAAGGAGGTTGCTTTATACCGATGTATAGCCGAGAATTATTTCACTACAAAATGGTAAGTTCCCGACAACAATTCCGCCTTGCACATTCCATCCTGATATGTCACTTCTTTTATACCCTCTTTTCCAGCTTGTAACGCGCGACCATTTTCAGTCACGCTATCCATAGAAGCAGCAGGCAAATAAAGTGTCGCACTGGTATTTGCCGGAACTGTGAATGAATACCTCACCTCTCCGCCTTTTACTTCCCATGCACTTTCTATACGTCCATACAGCGAATCATAATATCCTCTGGCAAAAGTCATCTTTCCTGTAGGGTCTACCTTAGGACAAAGCACAAAATGCTTGAATCCCGGATGGTTTTCATCCCGCATAATACCCAGTGAATAGGCATACATCCAAGCCCCTACGGCTCCAAAAGAATAATGGTTAAACGAGTTCATCCGATTGTTCTCGCCAAATCCGTCGACATGCGTATACGAGTTCAGGCGTTCCCAAATGGTCGTAGCTCCCTGCTCCACAGAATACAGCCACGAAGGATAAGTAGTCTGTTGCAGCAAATTGTACGCCACCTCATCATATCCATTGTCCGAAAGTGCCTTGTTAATCCATGCCGTACCGATAAATCCCGTCATCAGCGAATAAGCCGGATAAGTCTTTCCATCGTCTGCCACATTCTCCCTCTGCACCGTATGCGCCAGATTAGCCGCAAACTGTTCTTTCCATTCCAGATTCACAATGCCGAAAGACAAAGGAAGTACATACGAGGTTTGTATATCCACCAATTTTCCCCTTTCCGGACCGTTTGCCCCGGAAGAAATCGTTTTCGCGGTCTGCGGGTCAATATATGTACGGTTGAAGAACGCTTTACGTTCGTCATACAACTTCCCAAACTTTTTCGCATCCTCCTTTTTACCTAAAATTTGAGCCACTTTTTTCATAATGTCCAAATCATAGAGGAAGTATGCTTCCCACATCAGTGTTTTGTCATTCTTGTTATCCTCCGGTCCCAGCCAGTCGCCCAAGTTTCCCCAGACCTTTTCCTGTTCCAATATGCCCGTCTCCGGGTTGATATTCCTGGTCCGTACATAATCCACATAACGGCACATCGCCTCATAGTGCTCTGCCAGCAAGCTCTTGTCACCATATTGCTGATACACTTCCCACGGCACTGTAATACCAGCACTACCCCACAGCAAGCCACCAAATCCGCCACCTAGAGGAGCCACATCCGGGAAACGGCCATCCTCACGCTGTACGTCCCTCATGGCACACAAATAACGACGCAAGAACTGCGGCACATCTGCCAGGTAAGTAGCCGTGCGGGAGAAGACCGATATATCACCCGCCCATCCCAAACGCTCGTTACGCTGCGGACAGTCGGTTGGGATAGAGAAGAAATTGGCATAAGTAGACCACACAATATTGTGCCACAACTGATTAACCTT
>SAMEA3443758__coassemble_3948_pt1 | contig 7659 bp, 7 predicted proteins | sample SAMEA3443758__metabat2_high_PE_015 | metagenome-assembled genome bin SAMEA3443758 (sample SAMEA3443758) | Felis catus | biome: Faeces | place: United Kingdom | collected 2012
GCACTGTTCCGGTTAAAACAGGCTGTAAAAATAGTTTCAGATAATATTGAAGAGGATGAATATGATGAAATTGATGAATTGCTGAAAGAAGGCTTGATACAGCGTTTCGAGTATACTCATGAACTTGTCTGGAAGGTGATGAAAGACTATGCAGAATATCAGGGATATACTGATATAAGAGGTTCGCGTGATGCTTTCCGCAAAGCTTTTGAAATGGGAATTATAACAAACAAACGCTGGATGAACTTAATAGAAGACAGAAATCTTACATCGCATAATTATGACGATGAAACGGCAGAAGAGATTTTGGAACTTATAATTAAAGTTTATTTCCCGTTATTCCTTGAATTTGAGAAAACGATGTTGTCAATTTCAGGTATTGAGCCTACGTTATTTTAATTATGCCCTACGGACTTACTGACATAGAATTACAGAAGCTTTTAGAAGTGTTTGCTCAAAGCGGAAGAATAGAACAGGTTATTCTTTACGGTTCGCGAGCCAAAGGAAATTTTAAGCCTTTCTCCGATGTGGATATAACATTGGTAGGAAGTGAATTGTCTCGTGATGATTTGAATAAAGTTATTCAAGAAATAGATGATTTGCTGTTGCCATATCAGTTTGATATTTCTTTGAAACATAAATTAAAGAATGTAGCGTTGATCGATCATATTGAAAGAAGAGGTATTGAAATTTATAAAAAGAGGGTATAGGAGAATGGAAAGATATAAAACCCGAAATGATATCCGCTGAACTGATAAGGAAATAGTATTATGAAAGCCGTTTCAAGGTATTGCAAGCTCTATATAATTATATAACTATGCTCTTTAGTTATATTAACTATAAAAATTAGTTTATCAACTAAAAATTTTAGTTCTTTGCAATAACCAATTGAAACGGATATGAAAACACTTACTGCCAAAGAAGAAGAAATCATGGGATTTTTTTGGGAGAAAGGTCCGATGTTTGTCAAACAGCTGGTGGAACTTTACGAAGAACCCCGGCCGCACTTCAATACCCTGTCGACCATTGTAAGGGGATTGGAAGATAAGGGGTACCTGTCGCATACCGCGTTCGGTAATACCTACCAGTATCATGCTATAGTGTCGGAAGAGGAATTCCGGCGGAAAACCCTGCGTGGGGTCATCTCCAAATATTTCAACAATTCTTTCTTAGGGGCTGTTTCCTCGCTGGTGAAAGAAGAAGACATTTCGGTGGAGGAACTCAAGGAACTGATACAGAAAGTAGAAGAGGGACGGCTATGAGAAAACGCATATTATTGGCGGCGTGGCTGTTATGTGGTCTGATGCTGCCTTCCTGGGGACAGACGGAAAGTAAAAAGAACCCGAGACTGCTGATAGACGGCTGTTTCTTCATGGAGACGCCCTCCGAACTGAATGGGGCAAAACTCAAGATGGCTGTTCTGAAGAACGAAGACGGACGGATGATGATGCTGGTGACAGGTGTCAAACTAAGCGAGAATTCAAAGAAATACGCCGTTCCTCTGTCTGAAGTGAAGGATGCAGATTATTGGCTGGAATTAGCGAAGACCTTGGTCAGTACGGAATAATAACTGTAAACACACATAAAAGTCATGGGAACCTTTTTAGTCTATATACTCAAGTCGGCTGTCTGCCTGGCGATGTTCTATCTGTTCTATCGCCTGCTGCTCAGCAAGGAAACTTTCCATCGTTTCAACCGGATGGCTTTGCTGGGAGTAATGCTGCTCTCATGCCTGCTGCCTTTGGTAAAGGTGACGGTGGAACAGGCTTCGTCGGTAAATGCACAAGTGATGTCGATGGAAGACTTGCTGCTGATGTACCAATGGAATAGCGAAGCGGTAGTGGTGGAAGAGGGAAGTCGCCCGTTCCACTGGCAGGAAGGGCTGGTGTTAGTCTATTTTGCGGGCTTGTTTTTTGTCATCGTCCGTCACCTCTGGTCGCTGGGACGCATGCTTTATCTCATTCGTCACAGCCGGTATGAAAGGTTAGACAACGGTGTATGCTTGGTAGTTCACCGTCGCAAACTGGCTCCTTTCAGCTGGATGCGCTACATCGTGATCTCGGAAACAGACCTGAAGGAAAGCGGACATCACATTCTGGTACACGAAATGGCCCACATCCATCACCGTCACTCATGGGACTTGTTGCTGACCGAAGCCTGTGCCTGGCTGCAATGGTTCAATCCGGCCATCTGGCTGCTCAAGCAGGAGTTGCAGAACATCCACGAATACGAAGCCGACGAAGAAGTTCTCCGTCAGGGCATCAATGCGAAAGAATATCAAATGCTATTAATAAAAAAAGCCGTTGGCGCAAGGCTCTACTCTATTGCCAACAGCTTTAATCACAGTTCACTTAAAAAACGTATCACTATGATGATTCGAAAAAAATCCAATCCGTGGGCACGTGCCAAGTACCTCTATGTACTTCCGTTGGCAGCCGTTACCGTAGCTGCTTTTGCCCGTCCTGAAATCTCTCAACCACTCGATGAGATTTCAAGTGTCAAAGTTAATGATTTATCGGCAGTTTTGGAAACGTATGCCGATAAAAATGTGTCGAATCCCGCCGAAAAGACCAAACTGAAGATGAAGGTGGTGGATGAGAAAGGAAAACCCATCATCGCGGCAACTGTACTTGTGGCGAATACGACCAACGGGACCATTACCGACGAAAACGGTAATTTCACGCTGGAAGTCGGCACCGACCAAAGCATCCAGGTGACCTACATCGGTATGAGTACGGTTACCATGTCGGTCAAAGACTGTCTGAAGAAAGCCGACCAGACAATTGTCTTGACTGAAAGCGACACAAAGAAAGATGTGAAGGTAGTAGCGCCTGCTCTGCAAGCTGTGGTGTCGGACGACCAGACGTTTAGCGTAGTGGAGCAGATGCCGGAATATCCGGGCGGTATGCGTGCTGGTCTGGAATTTATGGCACGCAATCTCAGGTATCCTGCAAAGGCACAGGAAGCCGGTAAGCAGGGGCGTGTCATCGTGCAGTTTGTGGTAAGGAAAGACGGTTCGCTGAGCGATTTCAAGGTGCTCCGTCCGGTCGACCCGTGGCTGGATGCCGAAGCTATCCGCGTAATCAGCACCATGCCGAAATGGAAGCCGGGCATGCAGGACGGAAAGCCGGTCAGCGTGAAATTTACTCTCCCGGTGACTTTCATGCTGGAGGGAACCAACAACAAGCCGAAGGCAAGCGACAATGACGTCGTAGTAGTGGGATATGGAGTCACTCCGGCTCCTCAGAAAAGCGAAGTTCCGGCAGCAATCGTCCAAATGTTTCAGAACGGAAAGGACGGTCAGGGAAAAGAAGAAGCATTGCCGATGGTGCTGATAGACAAAACGGAGGCCTCCACCGAAACAATGAACAAGCTCGACCCTCAGTGTATTGAATCAATCACTGTATTGAAAGACGCAGATGCTACCGCAATATATGGCGAAAAAGGAAAGAATGGCGTGATTCTCATCACTACCAAAAAGAAATAAAAACACTCTCTATCTAAAAGAAACGCGCAAGGGTATTTGAAAATATCCTTGCGCGTTCTCTTTTAGTTTTCAGAGGTTTCTTTAAAGTGTGACACCATTCTTAAAAATGGCAATCTCACGGTAATTCTTTTTCTCATTGTTCACGGGTTCTCCGCTGGCCACCTGAATCACATAATCAATGAAACGGCGGCAAGTGTTCTCCATCGGCTCGTTTTCTACGATGACTCCGGCATTGAAGTCAATCCATCCGGGCTTGTGCGCCGCCAGGTTAGAGTTGGTAGAAATCTTCATGGTAGGTACGAAGGTACCGAATGGCGTACCGCGTCCTGTAGTGAACAACACGATGTGGCAGCCGGAAGAGGCGAGGGCCGTAGCAGCTACAAGGTCATTGCCCGGAGCCGAGAGCAGGTTCAAGCCTTTTGTCTGCAAGCGTTCTCCGTAAGCCATCACACCCGATACGTAACTCTTTCCGCATTTCTGTGTGCAACCCAGTGCTTTTTCTTCCAGTGTAGAGATACCTCCGGCCTTATTACCCGGCGAAGGATTCTCGCCCACGGGCTCTCCATGTGAAAGAAAGTATTCCTTGAAATCATTAATCAGACTCACCGTCTGGTTGAACAGTTCCGTAGTACGGCAACGGTTCATCAGGATGGTTTCTGCCCCGAACATTTCGGGAACCTCAGTCAGTACCGAAGTTCCTCCCTGCGCAATCAGGTAGTCGGAGAACATGCCCAGCAGCGGATTGGCCGTAATGCCCGAGAAGCCGTCGGAGCCACCACATTTCAATCCCACACGCAACTCAGAGAGGGGCACATCGGTACGCTCGTCCTGACAGCACTTGGCATACAGTTCACGCAAGATGCGCATACCTTCTTCGTATTCATCGTCTACCTTCTGTGCTACCATGAAGCGGATACGGTCTTCGTCATACGTACCGACAAATTCACGGAACACATCGGGCTGGTTATTCTCACATCCTAATCCTACTACCAGCACGGCTCCGGCATTGGGATGAAGCACCATGTCGCGCAGAATCTTCTTCGTATTCTCATGGTCTTCGCCCAACTGCGAACAGCCGTAGTTATGCGGGAAAGCCACAATGGCATCCACTCCCTTTCCTCCGTCCGTCTCGCGGCGAAGGCCCTCGGCCAACTGGTTCACGATACCGTTCACACAGCCCACGGTCGGGATAATCCAGATTTCGTTACGCACGCCGACGTCTCCGTTCCGACGGCGATATCCCTTGAACGTGCGGTGTTCCACCGGAATGTCCGTGTGCACCTCCACAGGCTGGTAAGTATAATCCAGCAGTCCTGCCAGATTAGTCTTAATTTCTTTCTCGCTCACCCATGTACCTTCGGGCACATCGGTAGTAACATGACCGATAGGGTAGCCGTATTTAATGATATTCTCTCCGGCCTGGAAATTCTTCAGCGTCACCTTGTGGCCGGCAGGCACATCCGTGCGCAGGGTAATCACCCGTCCGTCTGCCTCGATGGTTTCTCCTGTATGAAGGGGAGAAATAGCCACCGCCACGTTATCAGCCGGGTTGATTCTCAAATAAGTTGTTTTCATATTAATAGTGATGTAATCAGGGTTATTCGTTGACATGTGCATCGAAATAGAAATCGATGTTTTCCGTCGTAATCAGGTTGATGGGCATGTAGTTGCAGTCCTTCACCTTCTTGCGCAGAATCAGGTGGTTGCACAGACATTCTATGCTGTTGTATCCCTGCACGGTAGGCTGCTGAGCTATGACAAAGTCAATGCTTCCAGCTTTCAGGCAAGCCACGTTGCGACGCAGCAGGTCGTAGCCCATAAGGTGGAAGTCCGTACGTCCGTGACGCTGCATATACTCACCGATGATATACGCCTTCGAGTTGAAGGTGATACCGCACTTCACGTTCGGATGCGCCGCAAAGAAATCATCCAGCAACGAAGCATCTTCACCCGGCTGTTTGGCATAGAGGTTCAGTTCCCACATTTTCAGTTCCGGACAGTGCTCCTTCATATATTCATAGAAACCCTCTTCACGATGGAGCTGCTGGTTCGAACCCAGACGTCCTTCGTTTATCTGACGGAAGAGGACAATCTCCGGCTCGCCTTTTGCCAGCAGACGCAACATGCGGGCGGCAAAGTATCCGCTCCGCTGGGCATGCTGTCCGTAGAAAGCCAGCGGTTCCAGTCGGGCAATATTCGAATCAATAAACACATACGGAATGCCGGTTTCACGCAGCAGGTTGACAAACTGCTCCGTTTCTTCTTCCACGGTAGGCGAAAGGATAACTCCGTCGGGCTGTGCGTCCAGAATGCGCATACCACTTTCTATAAAGGCGCCCGACTCATACTGGTCATAATAATAATCCGACAGAGAAACATTGAAATCGGAAAAGCGGGTGATGGCCTGTTGCATGCCGCGCTCCACATCTTTCCAATAGTCCCCCTCATTGTGCGAAGGAAGCAGATAGGCAAATCTGTATTTCTTGTTCGAAGCCAGCGCACTGGCATACATGTTGGGCTGATAGTTCAGCTTCTTCAATATTTCTTCCACTTTAATGCGGCTGGATTCGGACACACCGCTCCGGGAGTGAAGTACACGGTCTACTGTTCCCACCGATACTCCGGCCATCTGGGCGATGTCCTTGATTCGGATTCTATCTTGCTGTTTCTCCATGCGTTCTTACCTTATTATATTGTACAATCTGTGCATTCAGTAAAAAATCAATTTTTTCGATACAAATATATAACTTATTTTGGTTTTTAAAAAATAAACCGTACCTTTGTGTGCGTACACAAAATAGATATTTCAAAAGCAACCGATGAAAGAATCGTTTTTGTGATACGAGTTAAGAACTACATTATTAATCACATAAGTATAAAAATATCTGGCAATGGGAAAAATTGTTACTTTAGGCGAAATCATGTTGAGATTGTCTACACCGGGCAATACTCGTTTTGTTCAATCAGACAGCTTTGACGTAGTTTACGGTGGAGGTGAAGCAAACGTAGCTGTGAGCTGTGCCAACTATGGTCATGAAGCATACTTCGTAACCAAATTGCCGAAACACGAAATCGGACAGTCAGCTGTAAACGCATTGCGCAAATACGGTGTGAAGACTGACTACATCGCCCGTGGTGGTGACCGCGTAGGTATCTACTACCTGGAAACAGGTGCTTCTATGCGTCCTAGCAAGGTTATCTACGACCGCGCTCACTCTGCCATCGCTGAAGCTGATTCTTGCGACTTCGACTTTGATGCTATCATGGAAGGTGCTGACTGGTTCCACTGGTCTGGTATCACTCCGGCTATCTCTGACAAGGCTGCTGAACTGACTAAATTGGCTTGTGAAGCTGCAAAACGTCACGGAGTAACAGTTTCTGTTGACTTGAACTTCCGCAAAAAACTGTGGACAAAAGAAAAAGCACAGTCTATCATGCGCCCGCTGATGCAATATGTAGACGTTTGTATCGGTAACGAAGAAGATGCTGAACTTTGCTTAGGCTTCAAACCAGATGCTGACGTAGAAGGCGGTAAGACCGATGCAGAAGGCTACAAGGGAATCTTCACAGCCATGGCTAAGGAATTCGGATTCAAGTATGTAATTTCTACTTTGCGTGAATCTTTCTCTGCTACTCACAACGGCTGGAAGGCTATGATTTACAACGGTGAAGAATTCTATACTTCTAAGCGTTACGACATCGACCCGATTATTGACCGTGTAGGTGGTGGTGACTCATTCTCAAGTGGTATTATCCACGGCTTGCTGACCAAAGCTACTCAGGGCGAAGCATTGGAATTCGCAGTAGCAGCCTCAGCATTGAAGCACACTATCAACGGCGACTTTAACCTGGTATCTGTAGAAGAAGTAGAAGCACTGGCTGGTGGTGACGCTAGCGGTCGCGTACAGAGATAATCACTCAAACAAACAACATTTCATTTAAGGTTAAAAAAATGGCTAAATTCGATAAAATTGCAGTGTTGAACAAGATTGGTTCAACAGGTATGGTTCCTGTATTCTATCACAAGGATGCAGAAGTAGCAAAGAAAGTGGTAAAGGCTTGCTATGACGGTGGTGTACGTGCATTTGAATTCACCAACCGTGGTGACTTTGCACACGAAGTATTTGCTGAAGTAGTGAAATTCGCAGCAAAAGAATGTCCGGAAATGGCAA
>SAMEA3443758__coassemble_4200_pt1 | contig 6792 bp, 5 predicted proteins | sample SAMEA3443758__metabat2_high_PE_015 | metagenome-assembled genome bin SAMEA3443758 (sample SAMEA3443758) | Felis catus | biome: Faeces | place: United Kingdom | collected 2012
CCTGTAGTTACTTTTTTAAGAGAAAAGAAAGTAGACTACATTAAACTGTTGAATTTAATTTTTAAATATTCATATTGTGGCAGAAACAAAGTATATTTTCGTAACAGGTGGTGTAGCCTCTTCATTAGGAAAAGGAATCATCTCATCATCTATCGGTAAGTTGCTGCAGGCCAGAGGCTACAGCGTAACCATCCAGAAGTTCGACCCGTATATCAACATCGACCCGGGAACCCTGAATCCCTATGAACACGGAGAATGCTACGTAACCGTAGACGGACATGAAGCCGACCTTGACTTAGGACACTACGAACGCTTCTTAGGCATCCAAACTACCAAAGCCAACAACATCACTACCGGACGTATCTACAAGAGTGTAATCGACAAGGAACGTCGTGGTGACTATCTTGGCAAGACTATCCAGATTATCCCTCACATCACTGACGAAATTAAACGCAATGTCAAATTGCTGGGCAACAAATACAAATTCGATTTCGTCATTACTGAAATCGGAGGAACTGTGGGCGATATCGAATCACTTCCTTATCTGGAAAGTATCCGCCAGCTGAAATGGGAATTAGGGAAGAACGCTTTGTGCGTACACTTGACTTATGTACCTTATTTGGCTGCTGCCGGTGAATTGAAAACCAAACCGACACAGCACTCTGTTAAAGAACTGCAGTCTGTAGGTATCCAGCCGGATATTCTGGTGCTTCGTACAGAACACGAGCTCAGCATGGGACTGAGAAAGAAAGTTGCTTTGTTCTGTAACGTAGACGACAACGCCGTTATCCAGTCAATGGACATGCCGACCATCTACGAAGTACCTTTGTGTATGCAGGAACAGAAACTGGATGTAACTATCCTTGAAAAGATGGGACTTCCGGTAGGCGAAACTCCTACCCTCGGCCCGTGGAGAGACTTCCTGAACCGTCGTCACAATGCGACAGAGAAGGTAAGAATCGGACTGGTAGGAAAATACGATTTGCAGGATGCCTACAAATCAATCTTGGAAGCCCTTTCACAAGCAGCAACTTATAATGACCGCAAGGCCGACATTCACTTTATCAATAGTGAGAACCTAACCGACGACAACATTGAAGAGCACCTGAAAGACATGGACGGTGTCATCATCTGCCCGGGATTCGGACAGCGTGGTATCGAAGGTAAGTTCGTAGCTATCAAGTACTGCCGTACACACAACGTACCGACATTCGGTATCTGTCTGGGTATGCAGTGCATTGCCATCGAATTCGCACGAAACGTACTGGGATATGCCGATGCCAACAGCCGTGAAATGGACGAAAAGACTCCGCACAATGTAATCGACATCATGGAGGAACAGAAATCCATCACCAACATGGGCGGTACCATGCGTCTGGGAGCTTACGAGTGTGTTATCGACCCGAACTCCAAGACTTATGAGGCTTACCAGAGTGAACATATCCAGGAACGTCACCGCCACCGCTACGAATTCAACAACAGCTACAAGGAAGAATTCGAAAAGGCGGGCATGAAGTGTGTAGGTATCAATCCGGAATCTGACCTGGTGGAAATCGTGGAAATCCCGACCCTGAAATGGTTCATCGGTACACAGTTCCATCCGGAATACAGCAGTACGGTACTGAAACCACATCCGCTGTTCCTGTCGTTCATCAAGGCAGCTATCAGCAAATAAACCAAACATAACATTGTAAAAAAATAGAAATGGACAAAAACACGTTAGTGGGCTTTATCCTGATTGGAGCGGTCATCGTGGGATTCGGTATCTACAACCGCCCCAGCCAGGAAGAAAGAGCACGCGCACAGCACTATCAGGACTCTATCCAACAGGTTATCAAGCAACAAGAAGAAGCTCAGGAAAAGCAGGCTGCTGCAGCCATTGAAGCGGCACGCCCTGACAGCACTTCCCTCTTCTTCCAGGCCGCACAGGGTACGGAACAGTTTACCGTACTGGAGAACGAGTTGGTTCAGCTGACTTTCTCCAACAAAGGCGGACGAGTAAGCAAGGCCCTGCTGAAAGAGTATAAAGACCAGAAGAAGCAGCCTCTCGTTCTGTTCGACGGCGAAGATGCTTCCATGAATTTCGGTTTTGAAGGAAAGAACGAGAACATCCTCAGCCAGCAGATGTATTTCGAGGCGACCAATGTGACCGATTCTACCGTGACCATGCGACTGAACGCAGCCAACGGCGGACATCTGGACTTCAACTACCGACTGCTGCCCAACTCCTATATGGTAGACCTTACCGTTCAGGCCAGCGACATGCAGAATTTCTTCTCTCCTTCTACCAAGAGCATGAACATCGAATGGAAACAGCGTGCCCGCCAGATGGAGAAAGGTTACAACTTCGAACAGCGTTACACGTCATTGACCTACAAACCGGTGGACGACAGTTTCGATTACTTGAGCGAAACAAAGGATGAAAAAGAAACCATTCCTGAATCACTCGACTGGGTAGCTTTCAAGAATCAATATTTCTCCTGTGTGTTCATAGCAGAGCAGAACTTTGACAATGCCACACTCGAATCAAAAATGGAACAGCAGGGAAGCGGCTACATGAAGAACTATGCAGCCGACATGAAGACAGCTTTCGACCCGACAGGTGCCAAAGCTTCGCACATGCAGTTCTACTTTGGTCCGAACCACTTCAAGACACTACTGGCCAGCAATGACTTGAGCTTTAAAGATAAAGATCAGGAACTAGAAGATCTGGTTTACCTGGGATGGCCGATTATCCGCCTGATTAACCGCTGGTTCACCATCAACCTGTTCGACTGGTTGTCAGGCTGGGGACTGAGCATGGGTATGGTTATCTTGCTTATGACTATCATCGTCAAGGTACTGGTACTCCCTACCACCTGGAAGTCTTTCATATCATCTGCCAAGATGCGTGCCTTGAAGCCGTACGTAGATAAGATTAATGCCAAATATCCGAAGCAGGAAGATGCCTTGAAGAAACAGCAGGAAACCATGGCCCTCTATCGCCAGTACAATGTCAGTCCGATGGGCGGCTGTCTGCCGATGTTGTTGCAGACTCCGGTCTTCATGGCCCTCTTCTTCTTTGTGCCGAACGCTATCGAGTTGCGTCAGCAGGGATTCTTGTGGGCTGATGACCTTTCGGCTTACGACGACCTGATTAGCTGGAGCTACCACATCCCGTTGTTAGGCAACCACCTGAGTCTGTTCTGTCTGCTGTTCAGCATCACTACGGTGCTCAACCAGATCATCATGATGAAACAGCAGGATATGGGCAACAATCCGCAGATGGCTGCCATGAAATGGATGATGTACATCATGCCTGTGATGTTCTTCTTCATCTTCAATGACTACGCATCCGGATTGAGCTACTACTACTTCATCTCCGGTCTGATTGGTATCATTACCATGTGGATTATGCGCCGCATGACCGATGAAAAGAAACTGCTCGCCCAGCTGGAAGCCAACAAGAAGGAACCTTCACAGCAAAAGGCAAGCGGACTGATGGCCAAACTGGAAGCCCTGCAGAAAGAACAGGAACGTCTCCAGAAAGAACGTCAGGAACGCATGGGAGGTAAGAAAAAATAAAAAGATTATCTCACTTAACACAGCAGCGCGCCCCTCAATGGCATACAGACAAGCCATCGAGGGGCGCCTCTTTTTTCTGCTACATTCCTCTTTTTCCATTTATTGTCTTACCTTTGCAGAAACAAAGGTAAAGCCATGAACTACTTTTCAAAACTCTATACCCGATGGCAGCATTTCCTGCACAATGAAATGTTAAAGCAGAAAGTATATTCCATCGTTTTCGAATCAGACACACCAAAAGGAAGACTGTTCGACATCATATTAATCAGTAGCATCATTGTCAGTGTGCTGATGGTCATATTGGAAAGCATGCACCTGTTTTCTCCCACGGCTTACTGGGTATTACGATTATTAGAGTATCTTCTTACTCTCTTCTTTACCATAGAATACCTGGCCCGTATTTACTGCCTGACAAATCCCCGGAAATACATATTCAGCTTCTTCGGGCTGGTCGACCTGCTGGCTATCCTGCCGGTTTACCTGAGCTTCTTCCTGAAGGGAGCACACTACCTGCTAGTCATCCGGACCTTCCGGCTCATCCGGATATTCCGCATCTTCAAACTGTTCTCTTTCATCAGTGAAGGCAATCTGCTACTGCGCTCCCTACGCATCAGCGCACCGAAAATATCCGTATTTTTCTTTTTTGTCCTCATCCTGGTTACCTCCATGGGAACAGTCATGTACATGATTGAGGGCGACGTACCCGGGTCTGAATTCAACAATATCCCCAACAGCATCTACTGGGCCATTGTTACCATGACCACCGTAGGTTATGGCGACATCACTCCCGTTACTCCGGCAGGACGATTTCTGTCGGCCATCATCATGCTCACCGGTTACACCATCATTGCCGTACCTACAGGAATCGTATCGGCGGCCATGGTAAGCCAGCAGAAAAAGCAGGCAGAACGCCAGTGCCCGCATTGCCACCAGACAGGTCACGATGCAGAAGCCGTCTATTGCAAATACTACGGAAAGGAACTCGAGAGTGACTCAAAAAGAAAAATCCACAGCGAAGAATTTTTATCATCAAACCATCAAATAAACACATGAAAAAAACAGATTTTATGACTATGACAGCAGCCATGATGCTCGCCACATCGGCCTGTGTAGGTCCTGAAAAAGCCGCACAGGCAGATGGCCCCATCATCGGCAAGCAGGAGGTTACGGTAAAAGACGGCCGTATGACCCCTGAAACACTCTGGGCCATGGGGCGCATCGGAAGTTCCTGTGTATCGCCCGATGGCAAACGCATTGCCTACACGGTGTCTTACTACAGCGTGAAAGAAAACAAGAGCCATCTGGTAATCTACGTAATGAATGCCGACGGCTCAGGCAACCAGCTGCTCACCACTACAGCTGCCAGCGAAGGAGAACCTGCATGGATTAAGAACGGCAGCAAGCTTGCTTTCCTGGCACCGGATGCCGATGGCAACAGCCAAATTTGGGAAATGAATCCCGACGGCAGCGAACGCGTACAACTTTCTTCATTTGCCGGAGGAATTGACGGATTCAAGTTCTCACCCGACGAGAGCAAGGTGCTCTTCATCTCACAGGTGAAATACGGCGAACGCACCGTCGACAAATATCCTGACCTGGACAAGGCCAGCGGAATGGTGATAGACGACCTGATGTACAAGCACTGGGATGAGTGGGTACAAACCGTACCGCATCCGTTCGTGGCTCCATTTGCCGGAAACAAGGTAGGCGAAGCGACCGACATCCTGGCTGGCGAACCCTACGAATCGCCGATGAAGCCTTTCGGTGGCATCGAACAGCTTACGTGGAGCCCTGACTCCAAATCCATCGCATATACCTGCCGCAAGAAAACTGGACTGGAATACGCCATCTCTACCGATTCGGACATTTACCTGTATAATCTGAAAACCAAGCAGACCCGCAACCTCTGCAAGGAAGACGCTACCGACAAGAACATGGGTTACGACACGAACCCGCAGTTCTCCCCCGACGGCGGATTCATTGCCTGGCAAAGCATGGAGCGCGACGGATACGAAAGCGACCGCAACCGCCTTTGCGTAATGGATTTGAAGAACGGCAAGAAGACTTACGTTACAGAAGCCTTCCAGTCGGGTGTAGACAGCTACTGCTGGGCTCCGGATAACCAGACTCTCTATTTCACCGGCGTATGGCATGCCACCAGCATGATTCACCGCACAAACCTGAAGGGAGAAGTGAAACAGCTTACAGAAGGCATGTACGACTATGCTTCTGTAGAAATGCTGGGCGACGGACAACTTCTCACCAAGCGTCACTCTATCAGCGAAGCCGACGAGCTGTTCACCGTCAACCTGAACAAGGCCAATGAGGTAACCCGCATCACGCAGGAAAACGACCACATCTTCAAGCAGCTGAAGTTAGGTAAAGTAGAAGCCCGCTGGACAAAGACTGTCGACGGTAAAGACATGCTCTCGTGGGTAATCTATCCGGTAGACTTCAACCCGAACAAGAAATACCCTACCCTGCTGTTCTGTGAAGGCGGTCCGCAGAGCCCCGTCAGCCAGTTCTGGAGCTACCGCTGGAATTTCCAGATTATGGCTGCCAACGATTACATCATCATCGCTCCCAACCGTCGCGGTCTGCCGGGATTCGGCATGGAATGGCTGGAAGAAATCAGCACCAACTACGGCGGACACTGCATGGACGACTACCTGACTGCCATCGATGACATCGCCAAGGAACCGTACGTTGACAAAGACCGCTTGGGCTGTGTAGGTGCCAGCTTCGGAGGATATTCTGTATACTGGCTGGCCGGACACCACAACAAGCGTTTCAAGGCCTTCATCGCACACGACGGATTCTTCAACATGGAGCAGCAGTATCTCGAAACCGAAGAACTCTGGTTCACCAACTGGGATTTGGGTGGCCCGTACTGGGACAAGAACAACCCAGCTGTAAAGCGCAGCTATGCCAACTCTCCTCACCTGTTTGTCGACAAATGGGATACGCCTATCCTCTGCATCCACGGCGAGAAAGACTACCGTATCCTGGCTTCGCAGGGTATGGCCGCATTCAACGCTGCCAAACTGAGAGGCATTCCTGCCGAACTGCTGATTTTCCCGGACGAAAACCACTGGGTATTGAAACCGCAGAACGGTATTTTGTGGCAACGCACTTTCTTCAACTGGCTTGATCGCTGGCTGAAACCACAGAAATAAGTCACGCATATCCGGATGCCCTAAAAAAAAGTTTTTTTCTATTCCATTGAAT
>SAMEA3443758__coassemble_4475_pt1 | contig 6016 bp, 3 predicted proteins | sample SAMEA3443758__metabat2_high_PE_015 | metagenome-assembled genome bin SAMEA3443758 (sample SAMEA3443758) | Felis catus | biome: Faeces | place: United Kingdom | collected 2012
CTGCCATTATTTTACATAATAAAAGAGGTATTTGATACAAATAGTTTCCAAATTACATGCGGAATGATTAACTTTGTGCCGTTTTTGAGTAATAAAAAAGCTTCTTAATTCAGAAGAGAAAACAAGTATGGTAAAAAAGACAAAAAACAACGAGATTCTGGTAAGTGCAGAAGGTAATGACATTCCGATGATGGCAGAAATTGAAACGCTTCCGGTGGACAATGCAACGGATGACCTCACGGGAGAACTGCCCGTCATGCCCCTGCGCAACCTTATGATATTTCCCTCTATTGTCATGCCCGTCAGCGTAGGCCGGCAACCCACATTGAAATTAGTCAACCAGGCACTTCAGAGCAAAGAGCCTATCATCATTACCACGCAGAAGGTGAGTGAGGTAGACTCGCCCAAGCAGAAGGATTTGTTCCCCATTGCGGTAATCGGTAAGGTGCTCCGGGTGTTTGAGATGCCGGGAGGAACCATTACGGCCATCCTTCAGGCTACGGGTCCGAAGGTGCAACTGGAGGAAATCACTTCTACCCGTCCCTTCCTGAAGGGTAAGGTTTCAGTGATTGAAGAGGACATGAAGGACGAGAAATCCGATGAATTCAAGACACTGATTGACACTTGCAAGGAGTTGAGTGCCAAGGTAATTGAACTGTCCGATGAAATTTCGCCCGATACTTCTTTCGCCTTGAAGAACCTGGATAACAACGAGGTGCTGGTCAACTTTATTTCCGGCAATTTCCCCTTCCCTATCAACGAGAAGTACGAATTGCTTCAAACGAACAACCTGAAAGACCGATTGTACCGCCTTATCCAGTTGCTGAACAAATACATCCAGCTGGCCACCCTGAAACAGAGCATCCAGATGCGTACGCGCGAGGAACTCGACCGCCAGCAACGTGAGTACTTCCTCCAGCAACAAATCAAGAACATTCAAGATGAGCTGGGCAACGGACAGGATGACGAGATTGACGAACTGCGCAAGAAGGGAGAAAAGAAACGCTGGAAACCGGAAGTAAAAGAGACTTTCGAGCGTGAGCTGTCCAAACTGGAACGTATCAACCCGCAATCGCCCGACTATAACGTGCAACTGACTTATCTTCAGACATTGCTCTCACTTCCGTGGGGTGTGTATACACAGGATGTCATCGACATTCCGAATGCCAAGAAGATACTCGACAAGGAGCACTACGGACTGGAGAAGGTGAAAGAACGTATTCTGGAGCATCTGGCCGTACTGAAGCTGAAAGGTGACCTGAAGTCGCCGATTATCTGTCTCTACGGCCCTCCGGGAGTAGGAAAGACTTCTCTGGGACGTTCCATCGCCACGGCCCTGAAACGGAAATACGTACGTATGTCGCTGGGTGGCGTGCACGATGAAGCCGAAATCCGCGGTCACCGCAAGACGTACATCGGTGCCATGCCGGGACGTATCATCAAGAGCCTGATCAAAGCGGAAACGTCTAATCCGGTCATCATTCTGGATGAGATTGATAAGTTGAGCAGCGATAGCCATGGTGACCCAAGCTCAGCCATGCTGGAAGTGCTCGACCCGGAACAGAACAACACGTTCCACGACAATTACGTTGACATTGACTACGACTTGTCGAACATCATGTTCATCGCTACGGCCAACAACCTGGGCACCATCCCATCTCCGTTGCTCGACCGTATGGAGCTGATTGAAGTGAGCGGTTACATCACCGAAGAGAAGATTGAAATCGCCCGCCGTCACCTCATCCCGAAAGAGATGGAGGAGAACGGCCTGAAGAAGGAACACGTAAAGTTCAGCAAGGCGGCCATTGAATACATCATCGAGAACTATACCCGTGAAAGCGGTGTGCGTGAGCTGGAAAAGAAAATCAGCAAGGTGATGCGTAAAATCGCACTGGAAATTGCCAGCGATGAGTTTACCGGCACACATGAGCTGAAGCCGAAAGATATTGAAAAGTTCCTCGGCGCACAAGAATATTCCCGCGACAAATACCAGGGCAACGAATATGCCGGCGTAGTGACGGGACTGGCCTGGACGGCCGTAGGCGGTGAGATTCTGTTCGTAGAAACCAGCCTGAGCCGTGGTAAGGGACAACTGACCCTGACCGGTAACCTGGGCTCGGTAATGAAGGAATCGGCCATGCTGGCACTGGAGTACCTGAAAGCACATAGCCACCTGCTGGATTTGCCCGAAGGTATCTTCGACAACTGGAACATCCATATCCACGTGCCGGAAGGAGCTATTCCGAAAGACGGACCTTCTGCCGGTATCACCATGGTTACTTCATTGGCTTCTGCGCTTACCCAGCGCAAGGTGAAAGCCAACCTGGCCATGACAGGTGAAATCACCCTTCGTGGAAAGGTGCTTCCCGTAGGCGGTATCCGGGAGAAAATCCTGGCGGCCAAACGTGCCGGCATCAAGGACATCATCCTGTGCGAGGAAAACCGCAAGGACATCAATGAAATCCAGCCGATGTACCTCACCGGAATGACTTTCCACTACGTGAAGGACATCAAGGAGGTGCTCCGCCTGGCGCTGACCGATGAGAAAGTGGCCGATGCCATCGACTTTACCATCAAAGAAGATAAAAACAAAGAAAACCCTGCACAATGAAATTTGAATTACAATATACGGACCCCAAATCGAATGCCCGTGCCGGTCTGATTACAACAGACCACGGGCAGATTGAGACCCCTATCTTCATGCCGGTGGGCACACTGGGTACGGTGAAAGGCGTGCATCTTCACGAACTGAAGAACGACATCAAGGCTCAGATTATCCTGGGAAACACGTACCACCTCTACCTGCGCCCCGGACTGGACATCATCGAGGGAGCTGGCGGACTCCATAAGTTCAACGGATTCGACCGTCCGATGCTGACCGATAGCGGCGGCTTCCAGGTATTCTCTCTTTCCGGCATCCGCAAGTTGCGCGAAGAGGGCGTGGAATTCCGCTCGCACATCGACGGCTCGAAGCACTTGTTCACTCCCGAACGGGTGATGGACATCGAGCGTACCATCGGTGCCGACATCATGATGGCCTTCGACGAGTGCGCTCCCGGTACTTCCGACTACAACTATGCCAAGAAGTCCATGGAGCTGACTCACCGCTGGTTGGACAGATGTTGTGCCCGCTTCAACGAAACGGAGCCCAAGTACGGCTACAACCAGTCGCTCTTCCCCATCGTGCAGGGATGCGTATATCCCGACTTGCGCCGCCAGTCGGCCGAATACATCGCCTCGAAGAATGCCGACGGTAACGCCATCGGCGGACTGGCCGTGGGTGAGCCTACCGAGAAGATGTACGAGATGATTGAGGTGGTCAACGAGATTCTGCCTAAGGACAAACCTCGCTACCTGATGGGTGTAGGTACTCCGGTCAACATCCTGGAAGGCATCGAACGCGGTGTGGATATGTTCGATTGCGTGATGCCGACCCGTAACGGACGAAACGGCATGCTCTTTACCAAAGACGGTATCATGAACATGCGCAACAAGAAATGGGAGAACGACTACTCGCCCATTGAAGCTGACGGAGCATCTTACGTAGACACGATGTACAGCCGTGCCTACCTGCGCCACCTGTTCCACGCACAGGAGCTACTGGCCATGCAGATTGCCTCCATCCACAACCTGGCCTTCTACCTCTGGCTCGTAGGTGAAGCCCGCAAGCACATCATCGCCGGCGACTTCTCTACCTGGAAACCGGCCATGGTGAAACGTTTATCTACCCGATTGTAATTGTAGTTTACGACGATAAATATGAAACACAATGTGTTCCAGTTGTTCCGTTCCTACCTGCAAGCCGGAAAGGAACAACTGAAAAATTTAAAAGGAAACCCGTTCAAGAAGAAATGGTTGAAACGGCTGGACAGGTACATCATCGTGAAGTTCCTGGGCACCTACTTTTTTGCCATCGCCCTGATTATCTCCATTGCCGTGGTGTTCGACATCAATGAAAACATTGACGACTTCATCAACAACAAGGCGCCCATCAGTGCTATTGTCTTCGACTATTACCTGAACTTCATTCCTTATTACACGAACCTCTTCAGTCCGTTGTTCGTATTCATTGCCGTGATTTTCTTCACGTCGAAGCTGGCAGAGAACTCCGAGATTATCGCCATGTTCTCCACCGGAATGAGCTTCAAGCGCCTGATGGTGCCCTACATGATTTCGGCCGCCATCATCGCACTGGTCACCTACGTGCTGAGTACCGAGGTGATTCCTACCGGAAGCGTCACCCGACTGAAGTTTGAGCAGGTGTACAAGAACAAGAAGCGGGCTGACTACGTGCGCAATATCCAGCTGGAGGTAGATACGGGTGTAATTGCCTACATGGAGCGCTACGAGGACTACAACAAGACGGCTTACCGCTTCTCGCTCGACAAGTTTGAAGACCACAAGCTAGTATCACACCTCACGGCCCGCCGCATTACGTACGACACTACCACCGTGCACCGCTGGATTATCAAGGACTACATGATTCGTGAGATGAAGGGCATGCGTGAGACTATTACCCGAGGAGAGCGTATGGACTCCATCATCAACATGGAGCCGCAGGACTTCCTCATCACGCGCGGCCAGCAGGAAACGATGACCAGTCCCCAGCTACGGGAGTACATCGACAAGCAGAAGCAACGAGGCTTCGCCAACATCAAGGTGTTCGAAGTGGAATACTACCGGCGCATCGCCACCTCGTTTGCAGCCTTCATCCTGACAGTCATCGGGCTCTCGCTTTCGTCACAAAAACGGAAAGGAGGTATGGGACTTCACTTGGGAATCGGTATCGGACTGAGTTTCTCCTACATCCTGTTCCAGACCATCTCGTCCACCTTCGCCATCAACGGAAACGCGCATCCGAATCTGGCCGTGTGGATTCCGAACATTCTATATCTGTTTATCGCGATTTATCTCTACCGCAAGGCACCGAAATAAAAAGAAAATCTCCTCACAAATCACCATGATGCATGGATTTGTGAGGAGATTCTGTATTATAACGATTCAATCGCTTCTATTGAATGAAATTATTTACCTGACTCTGCGGATTAAGAGGAGTCTGATCCGATAAGACCAACGTTTTAATCATGTGCTTTGTTCCTTGTTTATATTTCTGAAAATGCTCCGACGCAATATGTGACTTATAAGCCTGCTCACTTGCATAGGTTTCAAGAATCGTAACCTTACACGGATTTTCCTTTTCGGCAACGGCATACATGGTCAATACTCCCGGTTCAGTGCGTAACGAAATCTCACCCACTTCCACCGCATATTGCATATATTCCTTTATAAACTCCGGATACACTTCTATTTTCGATAACCTCACAATGCCATCGGGCGACATCGGAAGTTTGGCACACATGCCGGGCTTCTTGTCTAAGTTCAAACACTTGCCGATTATTTCTCCCGTAGCAAGATACGAGTACGTCGGAAACTCAAACAACACTGGTTTCAATCGGGTATAATCCAGTTTCCCGTCTTGACCGAGCACTTCTGGAGCTGCATAGGTATTAGCTATGGAACAAATAAAATTGTCAAATCCCTCGGTTTCATAAATATCCACCACATCACATTCCATGGTTAATGGTGATTTGTCAATAACTGGAGTACCATTCTCTCCAAAATGATAGTCAAACACCGTCGATTTATCCACCGAATTTCCACTTACACTTCCCACATAATCAGCCGCAGGCAACATTTCACGGCTCACAAGGTTTACAGACAATTTCTTTGACCTCCTTATTCCCTGATTGGTATAATGATGTTTACTCATACTCAGAAGAATACGGTCATGCCCAATAATTCCGGTATGTCCCACTACAAGCCAGTTTACTTTTCCATTGACTACCGCCCCAACCACCGTCATCGGTTTGGGATAAAGCGCCAGTACCGAACCTAAATTTTTCTTTTCCATATCCGTTTCATTTTGCAATATCACACTTTCTTCATTCCTCGTGCTACAGGGGCACACAAGGAACAACAAACATACATACTGAATAAATTTTAGCATAGCATTCTT
>SAMEA3443758__coassemble_4488_pt1 | contig 5973 bp, 5 predicted proteins | sample SAMEA3443758__metabat2_high_PE_015 | metagenome-assembled genome bin SAMEA3443758 (sample SAMEA3443758) | Felis catus | biome: Faeces | place: United Kingdom | collected 2012
ATATAACCTATCGATATTGGCTTGTTTTCTTTTTTGCAAATATATCCTACTCTTGCTGCAGCTGATTGCGCTATGTGTTCCATAAGACCAAATTCAGTAAAACAATCATTTTCCACAAATATATTGTCATTTTTGATTGTCAACTGAGTTTCCGAGATACCGTTTGTTATACCGACAAATTTGTCTACCATAACTATCGGTTCTCTTTGTGGTATCAAATCAATTATCTCCATTTTTTTTCTTACAGATCATTATTGAATGTCCTAATCCCAATCCGTCAACAATCTCTTCAATTTCAAGACCAGCATTGTTGACACATCTTTCCATATCAGATGAATGATACATTTTACTGTTTCCGTTTGCTAGAGCTGTAAAATATATGCTTGTTAATGTGAGACAATAAGCTGCTGTTTCAAACTTCTGTCTGTCCCAGAAAGTTTCCATAATATATAATCTTGAATTTTCATCCATCGATTCCGCAGCTCTTTTACATATACTAGTCACTTCCTCTTCCGAAAAACAGTCCAAGAACTGGCTCATCCAGATTACATCAAATGCAGGAGAAGGGAACTTGACAGACTTATCTAACAAATTACATGGATATGCATGTATTCTGTCTGCACCGTCTATATTCTTTGTCTGTTCACGCATCATTGCAACCTGCTGTGGCAAATCCATAATGGTTACTTCAACAGAAGGATTATACTGAACACATTTTGTTGCCCATCTTCCTGTGTTCCCTCCAACATCTAATAACCTGTTTACTTTCTTTGTACCATCAAATATAATTTTCAGAGCAGATTCGAATGACTCATCAGAATAGAAATGATCAAAGCCAAACCAGCTATTTTGCACATTCTCAGGCAAACTTGATAAGGCTTCGTATATGGTAGGCCACTCTCCAAAAGATTTCAATCCAGATGGTTTACCTTCCAAGAGGGCTTCTTCCAGATTAAATAGACCTTTATAGTTAACATCATGGTTGAAGTTCATATTCACCTTTGCCATATTGTCATTTAAAAGGAACCAACCTGTTTTAGACAGTTGATACTTATCTTCTTTTATCAAAACTGTCCCTATAGACAAGGACGCTTCCAGTAAAACTTGTGCAGCGTATAAACTTAGTCCTGTTTTTTCTGCTATCTGTTCCTGGGTTAAACCTTCTCTATTATTTGACAATAGTTCTAGAATCCCAAATTTTACCATAAGTCTTGATACTTGAAAGACTATTGGACCAAAGGCAATTTCTTGCGCTCTTCTTTGAGCTTCTATTGCCGTAAGTCTCTCATGGGAATATATTTTCTCTAATTGGGGTGTAAGTTTCATTTTCAATAATTTAATTCCAGAATCTATAGAAATTAAACCACTGTTGTGGATACTTTCTAACTATTTTTTCTAAAGACCTGATATATTGATTTATTAAATTCTCTGTTGTTGTGTCCTTAGTTATGTCTGCTTCTTCAAAGATAAATCTGTATGTACAGCCCTTTTCTCGCATTGAATAATAGAACACAACTGGAACCCTACATTTATTGGCAATCTTAAACGGACCTATGGGAAATCTGGCTTGTCCACCCAGGAATTCTAAACCAATAGATGAATTTTCATCCAAATACCTATCTCCATTAAAACATACGTATTCGCCATTGTTAAGTGCCATTTTTATATTTATCATGGCACCCAATGTATCTTCATTGACTGGTATTATCTTAAAATTCTGCTTTTCTGACGCATCTTCTATTGCTTCCTTTATACCGCGATGTTCTGTATCGAACATTACAATATTGATTTTTTTCCCATAATTACCGAAAAATGCTGCACCTGCTTCCCAGCATCCGACATGAGCACCTATTAAGATAACACCTCTACTATTATCTATTATATCAATAAATCTTTGATAATTATCAAATTCAAAATGATATTTACTTGATAGGCCGCTCTTTATCGCTAATTTGTCAATTAATGTCTGACCAAATACATAATAATGCCGGTACAGTTTCAAGATTGATTTAAGTGTCCCGTAATGAAGTCTTTTCCTATTATATAACCATATTGCGTGTGTGGCTTTTGGTGCAAAAGGAATAAAATGGATAACGACAAGGGCCAAGAAACAATAGGCTATCTTAATTCCTAGTAATTTTATTGTGTAAATAAAAAACAGATAGCCTAATTTCCCTCCTCTTGATTTTCCACTCCATTTACGTTTCACCGATTTATGCATTTATTTTCTTTTCCAATAATTCATAAAAATCTGAGAAAGTTTTCACATCCACGAAGTCAGGACCAGTCAATGTAACTCCAAAGTTCTGCTGAGCCAAAACTACCACATCTACAAGATCAAGACTGTCCAGTCCTAATGTGTCCTTTAAAGACGCATCTAGTGTTATTGTATCAACATCTATTTCAAACTCTTCAGCAAGGATTGTGCGAGCTTTTTCAATAATTTCTTCTTTTGTCATATCTGTTTATTTTAATTTAGTTACTATTAATGATGAATTTGTACCCCCGAATCCGAACGAATTGCTCAGATAAGTATTAAACGGCATATCTATTCTTTTTGTAGGTATATTCAATAGAGCAGATGCTTCATCAGGTTCTTCAAAATTTAGGTTCATTGCTATGAAATCGTTTTGCATCATTAATGTTGAATAAACAATTTCACTGGCCCCGGCCATCCACATCTCATGACCAGTGAAGCACTTTGTTGAAGCAACAAAAGGTTTGTGATCACCAAAAACCTCATTAATCGCTTTTGCTTCATTGAAATCACCTATAGGTGTTGATGTAGCATGGGCATTTATGTACTGAATATCATTGATGTTTATTCCGGCATCTTGAATAGCTCTTCTTAAAGAACGTGTTGGCCCATCTACATTAGGTACAGATATGTGATCACCGTTTGAAGAGAATCCATAACCTATTACCTCTGCTAATATGGTTGCTCCTCTCTTGATTGCCGATTCATAACTTTCAATAATTACACAGGCTGCACCACCACTTGGTACTAAGCCATCTCTATTTTTATCAAAAGGTCGGGATGCTTTTGTTGGTTCATCTTCTCTGATGGAAAATGCGCTTAACGCATCAAAGTTTCCTACAGAGAAAACATTTACTTCTTCGGCTCCACCACATATTATACAATCCTGTAGCCCTTGTTTTATAAGTAAATAACCTAAACCTATAGCATGAGAACCACTTGCACAAGCCCCGGACACTGTAAAGTTTATTCCTTTCAGATTGAAGATGGTGGACAGATTCATAGTTATTGTTGAGTTCATGGTCTGGAATATGTTCCCCGAACCAACCATAACCGTACTTTTCTGCTCCCTTATAATATCAGCACCTTTTATTACAGGTTCTGCACAACTGTCGTTTCCAAACAGTATTCCTACTTCATTGTTTTTCAGATAGTCCTGGTCTATACCAGCTTGTTCCAAGGCTTCTTTTGTTGCTACAAATGCATATTGTCCCTGTTCTGGCAAACATAACCTTTGTCTTCTATCCAATAGCTTCTTTAGGTTAGGTGTCTTTATAACTCCAGTCAGAGAAGAACGATATCCCATTTCTTTTCTTTTGGGATCCAGTCCTATACCCGACTTTCCTTCAAACAATGATTTTAGTACCTCTTCTTTATTTTGGCCGATACAAGAATAGATTCCCATACCTGTTATTACAACTCTTCTATTCATATATTCTTAAGTATAAATACCTCCATTAATAGATATAACCTCTCCTGTGATGTAGGCTGCTGAATCTGAAGCCAAGAAATTTACAAGCTCCGCTACCTCTTCCGGCTTGCCAAATCTTCCGACTGGTATATGCGCCTTCAATTCTGATTGGTTCAAATCACTTGTCATATCAGTTTCTATGAATCCTGGTGCTACAGCATTCACTGTGACCTTTTTCTTTGCAACTTCTTGTGCAAGTGCCTTGGTTGCTGCTATTACACCTCCTTTTGCAGCTGAGTAGTTTACTTGACCTGGCATTCCTTTTATTCCAGATAAGGATACGATATTTATTATCCTTCCCCATTTCTTCACAAGCATATTCTGTAATAATGCATGTGTAACATTATAGAATCCATTTAAACTTATATTAAGCACCTGAGACCAGTCGTCTTCTGGCATCCATATGAGAAGATTATCTTTTCTTATCCCAGCATTATTCACCAATACCGATATATAGTCATTCTCATGACTGCTTTTCCACTTCTCAACAGCTGCAATTACTTCACTCTTTTTAGAAACGTCAAACTGCAGGATTTCAGCTTCTACTCCTAATTCCTTAATTATTTTTTGAGTTTCTTCCGCTTGTTCTCTGTTTGATACATAATTTATTACAATGTTGTATCCGCTTTGCGCAAGTCTTATGGCGACAGCTCTTCCTATACCTCTACTTCCGCCTGTTACAAGTGCATATTTATTAGTGTTGTATGACATACAAAATATCTTTTAGTTTACTGTTTTAAGAAAGTAACGAGCTTTCTAATCTCTTCACATTTGGGTGTATCTTCAACAAATAACGGAACAATGCTCCTTATTTGATCATATAAAGCCTTTGTATCTGAAGCTAAGTCTTCTGCTATTTGTAAGCAATCTACAGCTTGAACTAAAGCCATCATATGAATTGCCATAACCTGAAATGAGTTTTCAATTACATGAGCACATATTAGTGCTGAATTAGTTCCCATTGATACTATATCCTGATTGTCATTGTTATTTGGAATAGAATGTATATACATTGGATTCGATAATGTTTGACACTCAGCTGTAGTAGATGTTGCAGTAAATTGTGAAGCCTGGAGACCATAATTAAGTCCTAACTTACCTAAATTAACGAATGGAGGCAATATTCCATTAATTCTATCATGGAATAGGTAATTCATCTGTCTTTCGGTCAACATGGTTAATTTAGTAACAGAAATCTTTAGCTTATCCATTTCAAAAGAAACATAATCTCCATGGAAATTCCCTCCATGCAAAACGGTGTTATGTTCTTTATCAACGATCGGATTATCATCTACAGAATTTAATTCATCTATTAAAACTGTTTTTGCATTTTCCCATTCATCATAGATTGGCCCTAATATTTGCGGTATGCATCTTAATGAATAATATGGCTGTACCTTATGTTGAAATACATTTTTCTCCTGTGGGTGGTAAAGTTCTTCTGTTCTGTTTCGTAGTCTTTTACTACCAGAGGATATCTTTCTCATTTGTTCAGCCACTCTTTTTTGCCCTTTATGCAACTTCAGCCCGTTAAGTACTTCTGACATAAAATCATCATAAGAGGATGCTATCTCATTCATCATGACTGAAGCCATTAAAGACCAGTGTATAAGTTTCTTTGCTAATAGCAGATTAACCAAACCTATACCCGTCATGACTGCAGTACCATTAGTCAAAGCAAGCCCTTCACGAATATACATTTTCAAAGGTTTAAGCCCCAGCCGTTCTAGCACATCAGATGATTTCATTATTTTTCCTAAATAAGAAACTTCTCCTTCTCCAATTAATGCTAAAGCCAAATGAGCTAGCTGCACCAGGTCTCCACTTGCTCCAACACTTCCATGCTCAGGTATGGTAGGATAAATTTTATTGTTGAAGAACTGTATCAATAATTCAACACTATTGGTATGTACTCCAGAATGACCTTTGATGAAAGTCATAATCCTCGATAAAAGAGCAGCTCTCACATAAATAGGGGGAAGAGGATTTCCTGCTCCCGTTGAATGACTACGAATTATATTGTATTGTAATTTTTCCAAATCATTCTCCTCAACTTTCCATTGAGCCATTGGGCCGAAACCAGTATTGATCCCGTATATCACTTTTTCCCTTGAAAATTCTTTTAGAAACTCATAAGATTCACTTATTTGTTCCTTCAAATTTTGTGATAGTACTAATTCTTCCTCCTGGAAAATTAATTTATCTATATCTTCTAAAGTTAGTTCCTCTTTTATCTCCATAAGTT
>SAMEA3443758__coassemble_4945_pt1 | contig 5004 bp, 8 predicted proteins | sample SAMEA3443758__metabat2_high_PE_015 | metagenome-assembled genome bin SAMEA3443758 (sample SAMEA3443758) | Felis catus | biome: Faeces | place: United Kingdom | collected 2012
GCCGGTTCTATTGTTTAACTTTTAATCTTTCGGTAAAAATTTACCGAAGTATTGTATTAATATAGTACTTGCGATATTCTTCTTTTAAAGAACGGATAGGATTGAAACGGTAGTCATTACTGCTATCAATAGCCTCATCCATCACATCATTCAGCAATGACTCCATAGACTTGTTCGGATAAGTAACAGGACGATATCCCCATACACTATAGAACAGGTTATTCATACCACTATAAGAAGTTTCTGATGGAGTGCTACCAGTCTGTATACTACGAGAATAGTTTGTAGTCAGACTAATATCCAATTTATCTCTTTTCACAACCGTATTTGCACGCGCCTGAAAACGTTCATAACCTGAATTCAGCAAAATACCATCTTGATTATAATAAGATACAGATGCATTGTAACAGACACCTTCTGTACCTCCCGTAATTCTTATATTATGATTATGCTGCAAAGCTGTACGCAAAATTTCATCTTGCCAGTCATATTGGAAAATATCACGATAATCTTCCAGAGTCCATTGTTTTCCTTGATATTCCATAAGGTATCCACCTGTCGAATTTGCAATGGATGCAGGATATGTTTCTGCCTGTAATTTTACAAATTCGTATGCATCCATCATCGGAATGGTACGAGTCACATGCTGCATGGTTACACTTCCATCATATGTAATTTGTGCCTTACCTACCTTACCTTTTTTAGTCGTAATAATAACTACACCATTTGCACCACGAGCACCATAAATACCGTAGCCGAAGCATCCTTCAAAATATCCAATGATTCAATATCAGAAGGGTTGATAGTACTTGCAATGGCAGCATCTTCCACCGGGAAACCATCAATTACATAAAGTGGAGAGTTATCCTGTGTCAATGAGTTATTACCACGAATTACAATATTCATCGTTCCACCCGGAGTACCTTCTCCAGAAGACACATTTACACCCGCAATACGTCCCCCCCAGTGTCTGGTCAAATGACCCTACTGGAGTATTTAACAATTCATTCATATCCGCCTTGGCTACAGAACCAGTCAGGTCTTTTTTTCTCACTTCCTGGTAACCAACGACTACAACTTCATCCAATACCTTTGTATCTTCTTCCAATACAATAGACATTGGTTTAGAGGGATCCACCTGGAGTTCTTTTGTGGCATAGCCAATAAAAGAAATCACAATAACGGATTTTTTGTCAGGTACTCCTAACGAAAACTTACCATCAATATCGGTAATGGTTCCCTGAGTAGTACCTTTTACTTGAATACTGGCACCGATGACACTTTCTCCTGTCTTGTCAATCACAGTACCCTTCACGAGCACCTAGGCCATAGCCACAGTCATAGAGAATAAGACGAACAGCATCATGCTCAATCCCCTTCTCCATAGAATAGTACGGAATTCAGTTTGCATACAATGAATTTAGATTAAATTTAGATTTTAAAGTTTTCGTGACAAATGTACCGTTTTATTATAGAAAGAAGTGACAAAATAGTTCATTTAAGGGGACAAAAATATTCATTAGCTAAAAAAACAAAAAACCACAAACTTTATAAACACCTATCTATCAGATGCATACGAAAACAAACATGATAAAGAACATCTATTTCACAAATAAAATTATACCTCCAAATGCTTTTACATCACCCTCAAAAACACAAGTACATTTCAACTAAAACGCAAGTACGTTTCCTTTAAAATGTACTTGTGTTTCAGTTAAAACGTCAAAGAGTTTAAAATCAAACGCCCTTGCGTTTTTTCAGCAGATATCAAAATCATCTTTTTTTCCTCTTTATTTAAAGAGGAAATATTCACCTTAGCTTGTTTTTCTGTTTCTATTATTTGCAGAGTTCTCAAATTAGCCCTATCTTCGCACGATAAAAACATTCAACTTTGTTATGACCCGAATGAACAAAATAAAGAAACTAAAAAAAATCCGCCTCCACCATGAAGGAACTCACATTCTGATTACCAGCGCAATATTATTGCTTCTTGTAAACTCCGCTTTATATTGGGGGATAGAATGTCGGATACCATTTTATATTGTAGCGGCCATTAGTATCATTCTGTACCTACTGATGGCCAATTTTTTCCGCTGCCCGATTCGATTGTTCAAAGGAGATACGGAAAAAACCGTAGTGGCTCCTGCCGACGGACGTATCGTGGTAATTGAGGAGGTGGATGAACACGAATATTTCCATGACCGCCGACTGATGATTTCCATTTTCATGGACATCACCAATGTACATGCCAACTGGTATCCTGTAGACGGAGTGGTAAAGCATGTAGACCATCATAACGGACGTTTTATGAAAGCATGGCTTCCCAAAGCCAGTACGGAAAACGAACGCTCCATGGTAGTAATTGAAACTCCTGAGGGCCATACAGTAATGGCACGCCAGATTGCAGGTGCAGTAGCAAGACGCATCGTTACCTATGCAGTACCGGGTGAAGATTGTTATATTGACGAACACATGGGATTTATCAAATTCGGCTCACGGGTAGATGTATATCTGCCACTGGGCACAGAAGTCTGCGTCAGCATGGGACAAAAAACCACCGGTAATGAAACGGTAATTGCCCGTCTGCCTTAAACCTGAAATACAATATTTACACCTTATTATATAATAAGATATGGCAAATGTGATAACCCGGAACATTCCCAACACCATTACAAGTTGCAACTTGTTTTGTGGATGCATAGCCAGCTATATGGCTTTTCATTGTAAATATGAACTGGCTCTACTTTTTATTGTATTAGGAGCCACATTCGACTTTTTTGATGGAATGACCGCCCGTCTGCTACATGTATCTTCTCCCATAGGAAAAGAACTTGATTCACTGGCAGATGATATCACTTTTGGACTTGCACCGGCTGCCATCGCATTTTCTTTGTTTAAAGAAGTACATTATCCGGATTTTCTTCTGCCATTGTCAGGAATCATACCCTATACAGCTTTCCTGATAGCTGTTTTCTCTGCCTTACGATTAGCCAAGTTTAATTTGGATGAACGACAGACTTCCTCCTTTATCGGAATGCCGACTCCAGCCAATGCATTATTCTGGGGCTCACTGACCGTAGGTGCACACAATTTTTTAGTATCCGACCATTTCAACGCTTTATACTTGTTCATCTTAGTAGTAATCATGTCACTGCTGCTGGTGGCAGAACTCCCGATGTTTTCACTGAAGTTTAAAGACCTGTCATGGGGGCATAACAAGATAAGCTATATTTTTCTGTTTGTCAGTATCCCTCTGCTAATTATTTTCCAACTGAGCGGATTTGCGGCTGTCATTGTCTGGTATATCATTCTGTCATTACTGACATATAAGAAATAGCTAAGAAATCGTATGGCACATTTTTTGCATATCTCACATTAAAAACAAAAGACAATGTTCCATATTTTAGGTTTTCTATTTTTTATTATACTGGTTGTTCTGGTGATTGGATTGCTTATACTTTCCAAAATCGTCAGTCTGGTATTCGGATTCAAGCGCCGTATGCAAGGTAAAAATTCGGGCCAGAGAACAACTTATTCTTCTCAAAACTATCAGTCGAATCCTCATCAGGAAGAGACAACAGATTCTTACTCCACACAAGGAGATATACCTGTGCGTCAACGCAAAAAGATTTTTGATAAAGACGAAGGGGAATACGTAGAGTTCGAAGAAATCAAATAAACCATCATCTCCTCTTCCGGAAGAAATCTTTCATCAGCCCGGCACATTCATCGGCCAGCACCCCTTTCACGACCACGGTCTTCGGATGCAAGGCTTGAGGTGCATAGCGCTGGTAGCCTCTTTTCTCGTCTTCTGCACCGAAAACGAGCCGACCGACCTGCGACCAGGCAATGGCACCGGCACACATCACACAAGGCTCCACCGTAACGTAGAGCGTACAATCTGTCAAATATTTTGCTCCTAACGAATTGGCAGCGGCAGTAAGTGCCTGCATCTCGGCATGGGCTGTCACATCGTGCAGTGTTTCGGTCAGGTTATGCGCACGCGCCAGGATACGGTCACGGCAGACTACCACGGCTCCCACCGGAACCTCTCCTCTTTCTGCTGCCCGTGCGGCCTCAGCCAGAGCCTGTTTCATGTAAAAAGAATCGTCTGCCATAACTTATCTGCGCATATCGTGTTCCTTAAAAAGAGTAGGATAATCTTCCTCCATATTCTGATGGATAAAAGCCAATACAGTCTCGCGAAGCCAGCGTGCCTTGTTGGTTATCTGGTATTTCTCCAGATAACGGTCTACAATTCGCACCTCTTCTTCGCTCATCAGACAAACCATCCGCTGGCGGCGGGGAGGATTACTGACTGGTACTTTTTTTCTTTTTTTTCCGCTATTTACCATCTTCGGTGCAAAATTAGCGTATTCTGTTAAAATGGAAGCATAAAAATGCGTATTTTTGCGAAAAAGCGGAAAAATGGCATTACATAATGAACTGGGAAAAGAAGGAGAAAATGCGGCCGTGAAGTACCTGCTGGAGAAAGGGTATGAAATCAGGCATCGAAACTGGCACTCCGGACACCGTGACCTGGACATCGTGGCACAGAAAGACGGTGAACTGGTCATTGTGGAGGTAAAGACGCGAAGCGATGCCTGTTTCGGACAGCCGGAGGATGCGGTGGACAGGCGTAAGATAAGAAGCATCGTAGCCTCTACGGATGCATACGTCCGAAAGTTTGCCATTGACCTTCCAGTTCGCTTTGATATTATTACGGTAGTAGGAAACCGCCCTCCCTTCCACATAGGACACATTGAGGACGCCTTTTTCCCGCCCGTGTGGAACTAACTTTGAAACAGAAAAAACAATGACATATCCTGAACCTATTGTATTGGCAGAAACGACTTCTACCAACACATATCTGGCAACACTCTGCCAGAAAGAAGCGTGTGCGGAACTGACCAGCGTGTATTCATCTTTTCAGTCGGCAGGACGCGGCCAGCGCGGCAACAGCTGGGAGTCGGAAGCCGGAAAGAACCTGCTCTTCAGTTTTGT
>SAMEA3443758__coassemble_5995_pt1 | contig 3723 bp, 3 predicted proteins | sample SAMEA3443758__metabat2_high_PE_015 | metagenome-assembled genome bin SAMEA3443758 (sample SAMEA3443758) | Felis catus | biome: Faeces | place: United Kingdom | collected 2012
CAGGGAGATCGATATGTTCATATTCAGAAGGTAGCACGCTTCCGGCTTTCCAATTATTAAATTCATCAGAATAGGATTTCAATAATTGGGATATAAAATTCTTTTCATCAGGAGCCAAATTTCTATAATTTTCAACTCCATGAGTAAAATAGGCTGGCTTACGATTTATCTTTTTTCCTTTCGTTGTACAATAGATGCGATAAACAATGAGCGAATAAACATAGTCTCCTTTCAAACTACTTTTTTCTTGCACTTCTGTATGGAATGTTTCATAAAAAATATCGTGAACAGCTAATATGTAGGCATAACAATTTTCGATTATAATCCAATCGCCGACAGATAAATCACAATGTTTCATATTTAAAAGATTTAAATGGAACTATTACCTTTGCAAAGGTAAAAAAAGTAATACTAACACGCATAATATAAGCAGATTATTACGATTTCCCTTATTATCGTTATTGTTCGTTGGGCTTAAAGTCTTACCTCTTCATCTTTTCACGCCATGCCTGTTTCCTCTGAATAAACTCATTGTATTCATTGGCGGTGCGGTTCATCGTGTCAATGAGATACTGAGCCATTTCGTGCATTTGTGTAGCATATAGCACAGGAATGCGCTGTTCATCCTCGGCATAATGTTCCCGGCTGTGCGCGATGCCTTCAGCCATTTGCTCGAATGCCCGCAGCGGATTCAGTCCACCAGGAACAAGCATATTTCCCAAGTGCTTCATTTCCTGGCTGCGCTTGGCTGCATCGAATGACTTGAGACTTTCCAAATCGGTTTCCGGGTCATTCTTAAAGCAGTAGTAAAGCCAGATTTCGAAGCAGGGATTGCTGACAATCCATTGTGCTGCTTCCTGATTATCAGATTCGTTGCTTATCTTGACAAGCTGGTCGTAGAACTCATCCACATCACTCAGCAGGAATACCTTATCCATCTCGTCCAGCTGATAATGCTGGTTGGCAAGTGCAACTTCTCCCGACTGCCGGATGGCAGCCCAAATTGCTTCCATCTGGTAAGGTTGCAGCCCTTGTCCCTCCTTGGAAACAAAAGCCACTCTCAGCGAACGGAGTTCCTTTTGGCGAATCAGTTCACGCAGGAAATCCTTTTCCTTACGTTCACCGCCTGAGATGACACAGACAATGCTATAGGAAAGCGTACCATCTGTCTTTTCATACCCTTTCAAAGCACGGACAGGCATTGCCCCGACTTCACTTGGCTGAGCCGGCACTTCTGCCACCGCTGGCGACTGAGGTTGAAGATCCAGTTCCCTTGTCCTTCTTCCGTAAGTGAGTTTCCGATCAGTTGGCATAGTCCTTCAGCAAATTAACAAACCGTATGGCTCCGTAGCGTCCTTCGTTATACCCCCTGAAGGGAGAAATGGTGTGGTGCTCCTTGAAATCATTGTGCGAATAGAGCACCGAAGCCCCTTCACGCTTATCTACAAACCAGATTTCATCCGAGCGGAGCATGTCGCGCTCATCAAGCAGCTGGTTGTCGTGGGTGGTAAAGATGAGCTGGCCGTTGGTGTCGGTTGTTTTTGCAAAGTATTCCACAATGCCCTTGACCATGGTGGGACTCAGGCAGCAGTTGATTTCGTCCACCACTACCGTCTTGCCTTGCTTGCAGGCATAGTAGAGTGCCGGCAGCAGCGTCAAGGCACGCAGCGTTCCGTCCGACTGCATACTGGTGTCCAAAGTGCCCACAAATCCACCCTTGCCGATGTTGTCGAATATCAGCTGATAGACCTTGCGCACCCCATTTTCTACATTGATGGACAGTACCGGAGTGGTGTTGGCATTCAGTGAAAGCGATTTCACTTTGTCCAGATCACCCGGCAGGTTTTGGGCGATGGCGATGTGCTGTTTAGCCCAACTGTCGAAATCCGTTTCCTGTAAGGTCATGTCGTTGACACCCACTTCCAGGCTGCTGACCAACTGACGGACAAATTCCATCATGGGTTGATTGTCGCGCAGTAAATCGATCAAGGTCGGCAGGAAAGTGTGTACACCGATAATTTCCAGCTGTCCGTTGAACCATTGGGCAGCCAATGCACAACGGGCGTCCGCAATAATCGGGAACTCCCGGTTCAGTGCCATCAGCGATGCGAGCGGATTCTTTTCCAGCATTTTCCGGGTTGCTTCCGCAATGGCTTCATCCGCTGCTTGTGCAAATTCCACCTCCTCCTGCTTACGCTCGTAAATCAAGTCCAGCTTTCCTTCTTTCGGGAACGACTCATACAACCCTTCCTTGGCTACAAAGGTTTCGGTCAGTTCCACTTCGTAAAAGAAGAAATGCTGCTGTATCTCAAATTCCACAGCCAATGAAATAGGCTCTTTGCCTGCATCTTTCTTCAGCAGATAGAAGAACTTGCCAAGTTCCAAGTTCTTGGCAAAGTCCTTGTCCAACGCAAAGGCACGCAGAAATTCCATGGCTTTGACCACGTTGGACTTTCCGGCACCGTTGGGGCCGTAGATGGCTGCCTGCTTCAGCAGAGGTACATCACAAAGGTCTGTATAGACATGCCCAGCCAGCTGGGTACGTTTCATGTTTGGAAACATATCGAACTGAGCTTCGTCATCGAACGAAAGAAAGTTCTTCAAAATCAGGCGGAGTATCATAGTGCTTCTATTAAATGAGAATGCTGACTTGTTGTTTATTTGTATAAAGGACAAAGCCTTCTCACTTGCAAAGATAATCATATTTTTCGTAGGGTGAAATTTTCACGTGAAATATTCACTTTAGGATATCCATTTTTGTTTTGGAAACGCAAGAATGCTGTAAAAGAGCTTTTTGCAGTGAAAAGAAAAATAAAGCCGTTGGCTGAAACAACGCCGTCTGCAAAAACAGTTTAGTTTACGTGGGTTAGCTTTATATATGTGCTAACCTAAAGTAAAGTATTTATGTCTATCGAAAAATGCAGTTGTATTGCCACAAGAAAAACGGGAAGAGCCACATTTCGACTTCTTCCCGCTATGCACCGGATGATAGGTACTGAGCCTTGGAGAATCATTTTTTCTTTTCACTGCAAAATTACAGAATGTGTTCGTCAATCTCAATAACATGCTTTCCGGTTGTGGTGCGTAGGTTCTTCCGCACTGTAGCGAATGTCGTATTGCTGAACCATTCATTAAAGGTGGCAATGACAAATCTGGCGGCATGGTCGCCACTGATATTGTACTGGAAAGCGATGTTCCAGGCAAAATTTTTGAGTGCAATCTGCGTAACGTTCATCCTAAGGATAGCTGCCAGCTTCAGGTCATTCTCTTTTTCCTTTTGAAGCAAGTAGGATTGCTGCTCCAACTGAAATTCGTGGTGGAACAGTTCCATGCGTTTCTTTTGTACTTCAGCTTTACCCAATGGATGTTCGGAGTGCTCGCTTTTTGTAGAAAGGTTGGCTACGCTTTCTTTAAAAGGTGTATGCCAATGAATCCAAGAAGTCCATTTGTGATAGAAAAACTTCAATAGGACATAGACTACAAGTAGGGTAATCGGTATGATGTATGTCATCATGCCTGACACTTCTCTCAGCAGCAAAGTTAGCATAGAGCTTATAAGTATGATGAGAGCTTCAATAATCGCTGGTCGGATGCTGTATTTTTTCTGCTTCATAGTTATCGTTGTTTATCATTCAGCGCAAAAATACGAAGCAAATCCATAACTATCGAAAGACAAATAGTAGTGCCATGAGCGCCATTCAATCGGGAATGAGAGTGTCATGA
>SAMEA3443758__coassemble_6441_pt1 | contig 3345 bp, 3 predicted proteins | sample SAMEA3443758__metabat2_high_PE_015 | metagenome-assembled genome bin SAMEA3443758 (sample SAMEA3443758) | Felis catus | biome: Faeces | place: United Kingdom | collected 2012
AAAAAGCAACATATATGTTCGATAATTTAAGTGAAAGACTAGAACGGTCGTTTAAGATATTGAAAGGTGAAGGTAAAATCACCGAAATCAATGTGGCCGAAACCTTGAAGGATGTACGTCGTGCATTGCTGGATGCGGACGTGAATTATAAAGTAGCCAAGAACTTTACAGATACGGTAAAGGAAAAGGCATTGGGACAGAATGTATTGACAGCTGTCAAGCCCAGTCAGTTGATGGTGAAGATTGTACACGATGAGCTGACTACCTTGATGGGTGGGGATACTGCCGAAATTGAATTGAAAGGTCGTCCGGCTGTTATCTTGATGTCAGGTTTGCAGGGTTCAGGTAAGACTACCTTCTCTGGTAAGCTGGCCCGTATGATGAAGTCAAAGAAGAACCGTAAACCTTTGCTGGTAGCGTGCGACGTATATCGTCCGGCTGCAATTGAGCAGTTGAAAGTGCTCGGCCAGCAGGTAGAAGTTCCTGTATATAGCGAACTGGACAGTAAAGATCCTGTACAGATTGCCTTGAATGCCATTCAGGAAGCAAAAGCAAAAGGATATGACTTGGTAATTGTCGATACTGCCGGACGTCTGGCTATTGATGAACAGATGATGAACGAGATTGAAGCTATCAAGAAAGCTATCAATCCGGATGCTACGCTGTTCGTGGTAGATGCCATGACCGGACAGGATGCGGTAAATACAGCTCGTGAGTTTAATGAACGCTTGGATTTCACCGGTGTAGTATTGACTAAGTTGGATGGTGATACCCGTGGTGGTGCGGCCCTGTCTATCCGTACGGTAGTCAACAAGCCGATTATGTTCGTGGGTACCGGTGAGAAACTGGATGCCGTAGATCAGTTCCACCCGGCTCGTATGGCCGACCGTATCTTGGGTATGGGTGATATCGTGTCACTGGTAGAACGTGCGCAGGAACAGTACGATGAGGAAGAAGCGAAACGCTTGCAGAAGAAGATTCAGAAAAACCAGTTCGACTTCAATGACTTCCTGACTCAGATTCACCAGATTAAGAAGATGGGTAACCTGAAGGAACTGGCTTCCATGATTCCGGGTGTAGGAAAAGCCATTAAGGACATTGATATCGACGATAATGCGTTCAAGAGCATTGAAGCCATTATTTATTCTATGACTCCGGAAGAACGTACTCATCCGGAAATTCTGAATGGAACACGTCGTACACGTATCGCAAAGGGTAGTGGAACAAGTATTCAGGACGTAAACCGTCTTCTGAAGCAGTTCGACCAGACTCGTAAGATGATGAAGATGGTAACTGGCAGCAAGATGGCTGGCATGATGCAGAAGATGAAAAAGAAATAATCGTGCAGATTAAGATAGTGAAAAGCGGACAGCAGGAGTCTTTAATGGAACTACCTGCTGTCCGCTTGTTTTTTATTCATATAGTAAATATTTTTTGCGTAAGGCACGGTAAGCTTGCAAACTTGGTTCCCATGCCTGGCGTATTTCGGACTCCGTTTTTCCCTGAAGTATGTCCTTTCGTACCTGTGAGGTACCCATTAGCAGGTCAAACCACTGGGGACGGCTAAAGAAACGCTTTTCAGCATCTGGATACAGTTTCTGATAAAGTCGATAAAACTGCAGGAGGTATTTTAGGGAGAAGCCTTGAGGCAGCTCTTTCTCTGTACGCAGGTCAAGGCCAAAGCAGGTCTGATTCTGATGAAGCGGATGCTTGTCGAACCCTTTTAAAGAGAGTGGGATAAACTGAAACCAGAATAAATCCTTTAGTGCCGGAGAACCGATGACTTGGAAAGGATAGGTGGTACCTCTTCCGACGCTTACGGAAGTACCCTCAAAAGGGCAGAGTGAAGGGTAGAGCGCAATGGCAAGATCGTTGGGCAAATTAGGAGAAGGTTTTACCGGAAGAGAGTAAGGCTGACCGTGTTTCCATCCTTCCACTCGGATTACTTGCAAACGACATTGCAGACCTTTACCCAACCATCCTTCTCCATTAATCATTCCAGCCATTTCGCCTAAGGTACATCCGTGAAGCAGGGGAATGGGAAGCATGCTCACAAAACTTTTGTATGCTTTTTCCCGTATCGGACCGTCTACATAGTCACATGGATTGGGGCGATCCAGCACAATCAGCTCTTTTTGGTTCTCGGCACAAGCCTGCATTACGTAGTAAAGGGTACTGATGTAAGTATAGAAGCGGGCTCCTACATCTTGTATGTCGAATACCACTACATCCGTGCCTGTCAGCTGTGAAGCTAGCGGTTTCTTGTTTTTCCCATAAAGTGAAAGGATGGGCACTCCCGTGCGGGTATCTTTCCCGTTTTGAATGTATTCTCCGGCATCTGCATCCCCTCGAAATCCATGCTCAGGAGCAAATACACGCACGATTTTTATTTGACTGGTCAGGGTGTCTAGCAGGTGTGTTTTCCCACAAAGAGAAGTATGGTTTACTACTAGAGAAACCCGTTTTCCTTTAAGCAAGGGGAGCAGTTTTTCCAGCTGGTCTGCTCCGTTGCGTACGGTGGCATGTCCTTGAAAAGCTATAAAACAGCCTATACATGCACCCAAAATGTATTTCAAAAAGATTCTTTTCGTGTAACTCATGGAATTTTTGTAGATTTGTGATACTTTTTACAAATATAGCCACATTTATTTATGAATCCACTTGCATTGATTGACAAATATTATCCGGAAGATAATGAGTTAAAACATATTTTGTTGGTACACAGCCGTTCGGTAGCAGATAAAGCCTTGGAAATGGCACGTAAGCATCCGGAACTGAATCTGGATTTGACTTTTATAGAAGAGGCAGCCATGCTTCATGATATTGGTATTTTTATGACGGATGCAGATGGTATTTTCTGTTTTGGAAAGTATCCTTATATTTGTCATGGGTATTTAGGTTCAGAACTGGTAGCTCGCGAAGGTTATCCACGTCATGCGCTGGTGTGTGAGCGTCATACTGGTGCCGGACTTTCTCTTAAGGCGATTATGGAACGTGACCTTCCGGTACCTCATCGTGAAATGATTCCTGTCAGCCTGGAAGAGCAGATTATCTGTTTTGCCGATAAGTTTTATTCAAAGACTAAATTGGATAAGGAAAAGAGCGTGGAGAAGGCCCGAAAGAGTATTGAAAAGCATGGGGAAGAGGGGCTGGCGCGTTTTGATGCTTGGTGTAAACTCTTTTTGTAGAACTAAAAATACATTAAAAAGGAAAGCGTTGACGTTTATTTGTAGGATAATGCTTACTTTTGCACCGCATATTGCGTAAAAAGACGGTGATGACATCATTTAGAAGAACTACATATTTACTGCTATCTCTGTTTGTTTTTGGCTTTTTCTGCTCATT